>Ga0209367_1001501_pt1 | contig 28836 bp, 17 predicted proteins | sample WorMetLIZISLAND2_FD_187412 | JGI IMG/M metagenome (GOLD analysis project Ga0209367, IMG submission 187412) | Marine gutless worms symbiont microbial communities from Max Planck institute for Marine Microbiology, Germany - Olavius geniculatus... ...
TGTTGGCCCACTGTGACACTTGTACACTGGCCCACTTGACAGCTGCAGTATCGATAATGTTCTGCTCCTGACCAATACAGGCTCTACCAGTCACTTCTTGACGTTACAAACATTCTTAAACTTCTTGTGGTAGACACACTGTAGCAAGACAGTCAAACCTTGTAATAGACCTGCTGTTGGGGCCTACAAATTAGGACAGATAGAATTTATTAACGTTTTTCCATTCATTTTAACACGTATTATGCCTGGTCTGCTTTCCACAGGTAGCGCAAAAGCAGACGTTGGGTGAAGTAAAAACTAAAACACTTATTTCATAGCCAGCTGTGTCATAAATATTTCTGCCAATTATTATTAAAATCTGCTAGTCCTTATTTGAGGTACGATCGATAATGTTGGGGATGTTTTTTTCAGGTTTTCTGTTTATTTTAATGCATATTTCGGTTGATCTGCTTTCCCTAGGTAGTGCAGAAGCATACATTGGGTGAGGTGGAAACTGAACGGTCATTTGATGGCAAGTTGTGTCAGGAATATTTGTGCCCAAAATTATTAAAATTTGCTAATTGGTTTTCAAGATACAGTTGAAAATGTCGGGGATGTTTTTTTGGGGACACAGTGTATATACTCCTCTTCGCTACGTTAGAAACGTAGCGCGCGAAGAGTAAAAACTGGGTCACGACTGTGCGCAGTTCAGACTGATTTGAGTTGCGTCACAGACTGGCGTCGTCAATTCAATTCACATAGGCTACGCCAGTCTCGTCGGCGTTGGAGGTATGAATAAAGTCTTTGGTCTGAAAAATCTTAGACCACAGACTCAGCGAAACTTGATCTCACCCAATGGATACAGAATGCATGGGCGGTGCCAAAAGGAGGATCAGGGAGAGGTCCCCCAGTGCTCTTGCTCTTGCGCCTCAGCTGCCCCTCATGAAAAATTTTGATGGTGATAAAGTGCCCTCTGGTAATCTTACACCAAGTGACTTATTAAACGCCATTTTTGCAAGATCAACACATCCGTGATATTTTGCGTTTTAAATATTTAAAAACGCGCAAATTTGCGGCTTTCACTGCATGTTCAAAAGCTAAAAGTGTTAGCTTCAGGGGGATTTTGCCTCTCTGACTCCGCTCTGCCCGTGGATTTCACTTCATTTTCTTGATGCAGACAACTGAAATAAGGTCGACATTTAGCCCACCCACAAACATTATTGCGCTTTTGTGCCCTGGCCCTTGCCCCCTCATTGCCCCCAGTTTCAGATTCCTAGCGCCGCCTATGACGGAATGGCTTTTCATTGTTAGCCTAAGTCTATAAAATGATTTTATACATTACATGGCTTCCGGTTTTTAGACAGACCGTGAGGGCGTGTCTGCGTGACTCATGCTTTTGTTTGTAAACAAACGTTTTTCTGTGGAACAAGTTTTTCATGACAATACAATTTAGAAGAAAAGCCAGTATAATTCTTATGCAGTAAATTTGACAGCGAAATACATATTGTACTGTATTTCGTGATTTGTAACACAAAATGGCGTCTGGTTATTCTGGCGGGGACATAATCCATCTGAATGTTGGTGGAACTAGGTATGAATTTACACCACAGTGAAGACTAGTGTTTGCTAGGACATTTCTAGCGTAGCTGTAAGCTCTATAGCTCCTGTGTACTTTTTGCACGCTTTTATCAGTTTTGTTCTTGGAGTTCTGCAGTTAGAACTATCGCATGCACATTGTCATGTACGACATTACTTGCAAGAGGATCTGTACATTACTGGAAAAGAAGAAAAGAAATTACTATTGGCAAGATTATCAGGATGTTTGTTTTTTTTGTTTCTTTGTTCTATGATTGTATGTCACCTTTGTAGCATTCTGACACAATAAAGTAATATTGTATGTGGATCACTCAAGTGGTGGGTTCTGGACTTCTGGAGGAGTGACGTGGCAGCATTTCAAGTGATTTGGTGTATATAGTTAGAGGTATAACTAGAAATTTGTAGCAAAGCCTAATGTGAGTCTGCTTGGTGCCATAAGTGCAATTGGAGGAAAAAATTAGAGTGGCGTTTTTCAACAGCTAACAGGGTGTGTCTGTTCTACCAGACTCCGCTCCTATTACCTTATATGGATGCTCATTATTCAACTAGGTCAACCATTAATGCGATCTGCCTACCGAGATAAAACTGTGGTCATAGTCGTTCTATGGTAGTCTCGTGACTTTGTGGCGGGTGTGTCTGTTGTTTTGGTTTTTATCATTGAACTAGGCCTAAATATTATATAATAATTATATATAATATTTAGTTCAATGGTTGTTATCGTTTGTATTGTTGAACTGGATTAAAATATTCAATTATCTCTATGCATTAGACCACATTCATTTAATATCGTTTTTCATAAATATGTAAATGAACATTACATCAGCAGTGAACAGCCCTTTAGCTGATGAAAAACACAGCTTAGGGGAGTGAAATTCCCCTCTTAGCAAAGGCACATTGCTCAAACTCATATGCCTTAGCATTCGCAGAATGCGTATTGTCGACTTAGGGTGGGTCAACATGCACACCTATAACTTTTTTGCTAGTGAATGAAAGTTCACCAGATATTTTTGTTCAATGCAGAAAGGATTGACGTTGATATCACCATTTTCCTCTTTCAGTATCTCTGGGTTCCAGAGATATTCGCAGTCAAAGTCAAAAGTTGTTCTAAATCGCACCAAATTTTGGACATTTTTTGCTTTCCCAAATTTTAAGGGGGCAGTGCCCCCCATAAGTTGTACCACTGTTATCACCCCCACCCAGCGGCACGTCACATGGCAAAGTTTCATGGAGCTATTCCCACTGCGGCCAAGGTTATAGGCGTGAATTTACTAAATTATAAGTTAATTTTGGTCCATTTTTGGACCCCCTTTGAAAAAAATTCTAAGGGGGACCTCGGTCCCTGGTAGTGGCTGCACTAGCAAGACTTGGTCATTCTCTAGTGCATGTAAAAATTGGGGATGCAGAACCCCCTTGGGGCTGAATATTGTCTTCCGAAAAGATTTGTGTGGGTATGATTTGGCCTTTAAATTACAAGGTTACTGGACCAAAGTTCACTGGACTTTTTTGCCGAATGCGAGAGGAATTTCAGTAGATCAAATACTTGTCCAATTTTTAATGTCTTTATCCATTCCGGAGATATTTGCTGCTGAAGTTTGAAGTCGTTTGAAATCGTGCCAAATTTTGCATGTTTTTGTCTCCTAAAATTTTGTTTGGGGAGGGCCCTCCCAAATTTTGGACCGGGATTATAAAATTGAACACACTTCTGATCACTGTGCAAAATTTCACGGTGATCGGCTGTGGGAGCTCGGAGATCTTGTGGTGAAAAAATAGTGAAAAACGCTAGCAAAATATAAGTCCACTCCAAAAGCTATCGTTTCCAGGTGGACTAATATGGTTGTGACTCCAGAGCTATATGTGAAGTTGTAAACCTGTTCTTACTTGCTACCGTGAATTTGCCGAATTGCAGAATTTTTGTATGATCTTGGATGTGAACTGGTATAGTTTTTTTACAATTGTTTTATTTGTGTTTATTTACAAATGTTGTCATTATTTTTCAGATTTATGACATCTCGGCAGACACTTACACATGTTACTGACTCGTTTTTTACAAGGTATATTTTCAAAAGTATTTAATTACTACTGGTATTATATTTGTTTATATAAGCCTACTCTCGTAGATGTATATTCTGAAACTATTGATACTGAAAATTAATACTTGTCAGTTTTTGTCTTGTGTTGCATCATTATGTATTTCTGTAGCTGAGCCTGTACTGTGTGAGTAATTGTTTGCATAGTTAGGATACTGTGGCAGTTTATTTGTACAACAATAAGCAGAAATTATTCAGAATTTGTTTTTACGTGCGAGTGCGAGAGCTAGCATAGCATGTATAAGCTATGGTAATTCTGTCTGTCCATCTGTCTTATCTGTCACATCTTGGTACTGATCGGAGCCCAGACAAGATAGAGACTTCTGGTTTTCACCACATGATAGCCCAAAGTCTGTAGTATTTTGTGACCAAATTTTATGCCGCTGGGTGAGGGGTTTCCCCACGAACAAGGGCATGGAAGAGGGTCACCCCTTCTAAAAAGACGTTATTTTACCTCTATTGGGTCACCCAGCGTGAAAATGGTTGCAGCTAGGCAGACATGCTGCTAATCATAACAAGCACTAGTGACGAGCTTCTTGGGAATGTCAACATCGATGACTTTGAATGACCTTGAACTCATAAAATAGGGAGTGTTAGTGAATTTTTTTGCGATTTTGGGCTGTGACAGACATTTCAAGAGCGAATTGCAGCGAAATTGCTTTCGGCAGACCAAGACAACCCCATATGAAATTTTCAGCATTGAATGTAGATTTTAGCAGTCCAAGTCCTGACTTTTTACGCTCAAGGAGGCCTGCACATGCTGCATGCAGGTGTCAAAGATTATGGTTTAAAAATAATTTTTTGATGTGTCGATTATTATTTCACAAGCTGACAGTATCGCCCTGCGGCCTTCATTTTTGGCTTTTCGGGTCTCAGCTCAGCCTGCGGCCTTAATTTTTAGCCTGTAGCCTCAGTTTTCGACCCTTCAGGCGTCAACTCGGTCTGCGGCCTCGATCTCGGCTTGCGGCTTCAATTTTTGGTCCTTTGGGCTTCAACTCGATCCAGGTTACTCAGCAGCAGTATGGACGCTTCAGTATGCATTGCAGCGCTTATGATGCGTCACTGTAGTGACGAAGTCTATATGATGTTGCAGTCAATTGCTGCGCACAGCTCTGCTGCGGCCTAAGAGGTGTGGCTGCAAAGCTTTAGAAAAGGTAAAATTTTCTCAAACGGACAGCCCCTCAGCAACATCTCACCTAGCCAATGTCCCGGCACACTACACGGATCTGCGTGCAAAATTTCGCGGCCGTAAATCGTGCCATTTAGAGGGTGTTGGCAGTCGCAACTCAAATACAGTATAGCAGTGATTTTCAACTGGAGTTCCGTGGAACCCAAGGGTTCCGCGAGCGTCTGCCAAGGGTTTCGCAGCCGGCTGCTGGCCGGTAAAAATAACTCAGCGTGCGAAATCACGCCAGACAATGTCGTAGAAATACTCGGCATCAATGTTTTTTTGTTTAAAATTGCATTTCTGCGCATCGTTTTGCATAGACTTACTGCGTTGAGTAAAATTTTGGCATATTTGCATTTTAGGCCTATATTATAACGTACGCTTCCTATGCACGACATTATTCAATTCCAAGGCATTATCAAAAATAAAAAAGAAAAGAAGAACGTATTGATTAGGGTTATGGTTACAGAATCGTTTGGCTATTTACTTATTTATTTACCTATTTATTTATTTATTTAATTCAATTTTTTAAAAACTTAGCTAAGGAAAAGACACCTAAACTTGTCTTTTCCAAGGGCGTCCACGTGACAAATTTTCTAGGTTGGTGGCGGAGCTAAGCGGCCGTCGATGACCGTCTCGCCCGTCGTGTTTTGAATACAATAACATACTGCTGCAGGCCTACTAATGCGGTCAAATTTTATATTGGTCATCTTTGTCTGCTTTGTCGTCTTCATGAGCTCTGCCCTTAGTGCCCTGCTAGGGGAATGTATCTTCATCCTTGCATACGTCACTGGACGCATGGATCAATGCATGAGGTTCCGTAAGTGACCTTCACGCTTGCGTAGGGTTCCTCGGCAACAGAAAGGTTGAAAAACACTGCGGTATAGATATGTTACATGACAGAGTCCAACTAAGCACCATAGGCCTATTAACACTAAAATCTGCTTTCTAATGAAAAAGCCCAGATTTTGTTAGAAAAAACCCAAACACCCAGACGATTTAAGAAAAACGCAAATCTAGTGAAAAAACCCAGGAGTGGTCACACTCTGACTGCCATACCGTACAGTTTAGCTGACGATGTCGTGATAATATTGCACCTAAGGAAATCTGCGGAGTGTGGACTTTGGCAGTGGGAACCAGTGGACATTCAATCAGTCCAACGCGCAGCGACAGGTTTACCTGGCATAGGCCTACAGTATGTCATGTGCATTGCCTCACCGCCACCGCAACGTTGCTGCAGCCACAAAGAAAGGTCGTGGTATGTTTCTAATCAACAGCTGACATACAGCGCTCATAAGCCAACGAGTGGCAATGCAGCACAGCAGCCAACGAGAACAAGACATTTGAGCTAATGCTCACGAGACACGCGAAAGCCTATAGTTAGTAGAAAATTAGGATGATCACGCTAAGTTAATACACAAATACCAAATTCTCTATCTGGATCGCATAACGATAGTTTCGTGGTACCACCTTGTGAATGATATAGACTTGTGTCGCAGCCTGAAATCACCAAAAAAATCCATAAAACCCCCTATTTTTGCGTTCAAGGTCATTCAAGGTCATTGAATTCGGCGCCAATCGAGAGTCAGTGTACTACTTCCTATTAGTGATTAATATTAACTTGGGCTCTATCTCGCACTGTTACTGAGATACAGTGACTTGTTGGCCAAAAATCGCAAATTTTACCTACCCCCCCTCTCATTTTGCGCCTTCGTTCGGGGTGACTCCCTTCAAATTTATGGAAAAGCTTTACAGTTCTTGAAACTAGAGTCTTTCAGGCAGCCAACGGTGAAGATTTGGTGATTCTAGCTTGCATCGTTTTTGACTGATCCACCCATGTGACAGAGACAGACAGACGGACAGACATAATTGCGACCGCTAAGACGCGCTGAAAGCAGTAGCTGCTTTCGCGTGTAAAAATTCTTCCATCCGACCATTGCTGGTCTCGCTGCAATGGTGGAAACACTTTTGTGCAAAAACTGCAGTTTTCTCAAACAGATGACCCTTCAGCGACAGTTCACCTAGCACATGTCTCGGTCACATACGACACGAATTCGCTTGCAAAATTTCGTGGCCGTATGTTGTGCCGTTAAAAAGTTATTGGCTTATCGGCGGTCGTAACTGTCAATTATTATATAGATATGAGCAATTATTGTCGTTGTAGTTTACTGAGTGGAAGGATACCTTCACTTCACGATGAACAGGGAGCAGTAAGTAGCAGTCAGCTTTTTAGTAGCAATATATATGAATAACTTTAAGTAGGCTTATGCAGCTCAAAAGTTTTGCATTAGAGTTAGCCATGGCTATTCTAGCAAGATGTTTCAAAGCACTTTAATTTAATGGTAAGATCAGTAGTTTCATCAACGAAGTCTCTTGACATTGAACCAAGTTTGTGCTGATGTCTGTGACCATTTGCACGTATGCCAACTCTGTTCAACAGCACCCACTCCAACTCCCAGTTCAACTCAGCGTGGCCATCCTTCCATGGGTAGGCACAATGAGTACTGACGATAGTTGTGGTGATTACTATGAAAGAAATGACAAGTTCTCCATAATGGTAGATCCTGGTACCAGGACTGTTGGCATGGTGGGCGGTCGATTCATCACGGTCGGTTCATTACGTGGATGGTTCATCACTAGGTCAATTCATCACCAGTCGATTCATTACAAAAACTGTTATATGATGCTGTAATCATCTTCAGTATATTGTTTGGTATAGTATATGACTTGTATGATTATTATCAGAAAGATGTCTATGTAATTGTTATCAAGAAAATGTCCAAGTTATACTGTAAAATTAGAAATCATTTTACGCAAATAAAATTGCACAAGTGAGTACGCAACCCTCCTGTACGTGACGTCACATTTCCGAAAATGGCTGAAGCCACGAAAAGAGAAAAGTGAGTACTTTAAACATTATTTTTAGGGTATTAAGATGTATTAGTAAGCAGAAGATTAATGAATATTGACAAATTAGCATCTGATAAAGCCAACTAGCACTTTATAACAGTTACGTAAATCGATGCGACTTGGACTTTAAATGTCAAAATTAAAAGCATAACTGCATTGTTTGTTATCTTCTGCTTTATCTAATATAGGCCTATTCTAGGCCATACTGCTGTACATGCTCACAATGTAGCAACATTGCCTTCATGTGTGTGTTGTGTGATTAATAAAATCACGTGATTGCCAGCTGTTTTAATCATTGCAGGACACTTCCTTGCTTGAAACTGGCAACACATCCAAGCGACCTGTCTCAGCTTCCAGTACTCCATGCCACCATGTATGACAGTGGGTTTTCCACGCTTAGTGACACCAACTTCAAAATTTTGTACAGTGTTCATATGTTGTGCATCGTTGTTGTCATCCATTTCACAAATGTGTACATTAGGTCTACTAATGCATGACTGCAACGAACAATACCGGTTAGAACCGCACCAACCGCAAATTGTTTTTGCGCTTTGTGATGAATCGACCTGTGATGAATCAACCGGTGATGTAACTTTGCTTTCAAACTAAAATCAATTTACGTCAGACGTAGTGCTAAGTCGGTATGCATAACAACGACGTAGCACTAGTCAGACGCCTACGTCCGAACTAACTCTAGTTGCTCCAGCGACCTGTCGTAAATATTTAGTCGGTCGTTGTCAGTGTAAACTAACGTCGCTAAGGAGAAGCTGCAATCACGTCATGCGTCGTAAAGGACTTATGGCGAGTCAATTACACTATTGAAACTAATTGCAGTATTAAAAGTTGCGGAATAAAACGTTTGGCATTCGATAAGTTTCACTTATTCGCATTGCGCATTCTTACTTAGCCCATGGAGCTGTAACTAGGCTCGAGCACGCCCGAGACTGCTGCAGACGACAAGTCAGGCCATATCTATTTTTAGCTGCAGGCCGGTTGAGGCAGAGTGCGTTTAGTCAGGAAATTCCAGAGTCAAACTACCCAACGTCAACTACGTCGGTAGTAGTTAGTCGCTCACTACGACAGCGTTTTGCATGTCATCGAACGCAACTTTCTAGTTTGGAAGTAGTTAGTCGCGACGTAGACCTTACGTCCAAACTAATCTACGACGTTGTTATGCATACCGCCCCAGGAATCGTTGGCATACTGACTCAGTCAGTTAAAGGCACTGGCTGCTAATAGAGCCAGTCATCTGGCTGACTAGGGTTGTATGCTAGTTTAATTCAGTTTAACCCTCAGCAAGACAAAGCACTGAAAAAAGGGATGAGTTCCCATGCAGTAGACCTAGTTATTTATGTGAACTATTTTTAGAGTTGGATTTGGCTAAGGCCTTGTTGGAGATGAATTGTTATATATTTCAGATATTCATCGATCGTGATCCCATCTACTTCAGCAAAATACTCAACTATCTACGAACGAAAGAGATAGATCTTAGGTTTGAACGATGTTTCTGTTTGTTTCCAGTAGGTGCTGTCCTTCAGTGGTTTGAAGACTTTGATTGGATCATGTAGATGAAAAAGTGTTGTTAACGATTCTCAAAGGTTTATTTTTAAGGACTCTGTGGTTTGGTGGTGTAACGGTAGCGGGTCAGACTGGTGATTGTAAGGTCCCCAGTTCGATTCTCACTGCCAGGTGCACTGCCAGGTAACAACTCTGGGCAAGTTGTTCACACACATGTGCTTCTGTCACCAAGCAGTATAATGTGGTAGTGGTCAAAGGGTGATGACGCTCTCTGGCTGGGAAGGTAATCACGGGCCTGGTGGAAAGTAATGGCAGCCTACCACTGGGTCTATGACTATGTCACCTGCAGGCTGACTGCCTGGTGACCAGGATCAGCTCCAGCCCCTACGCTCATTATTGAATATGGGATACCTTTACCTTTACCTTTACCTGTCCAAAAACTGGAAGTTATATGAGAGTTGATTGTAATGGTAATAGTCGTTGTCTGCGTATCATAGGCTACATAGATCTGTAATTTTTGACATCGTCTACTGAATTGTTGTGGTATGTCTTAGCTATTTGTTTTGTGCAACTGGTTTTAGTTGTTCAGTTATGGTTATGTTTTGTTTTTATATTCACGCAGATGTGTGTGCTTGCAGTAATGTCGATATTCGTGCGTTGAAACGTGAAGCCGAGTTTTACTGCGTAACTCCACTCAGTGTGTTTACTTGCCTTCTTTGTAACATAATATTATTTATTCTTGATTCTTTATGCCAGTGCTTGGGACTAAGACACATGCAGTGAAGAGTGCAATTATGAATATCTTGAATATCATGCTTGAGTTATAAAGTAGTTGAAAACTTTATGCAATTTACATACACACGTACTAAATGAATTGGCAAAAAAAATTTGAGACGCTGAAACATTCCGACAGTTGTAATGTGCACTTGATGCCACTGCCTCTGAAATATGATCTTTTTGTCACCTTAGCTGTTTACGATATGCACAAATGGATGAGCTACTTAAAATGTGAATAGCTTTTTGCATTAACTTTTTTAGTGTACCAGTATTTTTAGACGAGTTTGGGTAATTGTAATGTACATGTTGTAGTTATTTGTTTAGCACTTTCATGTTTCTAATCCAGGTGTTGGCTGTGAGTTATGATAAAGATGTTTTGTTGTGCAGTTCGTAGGTTGCTGCTATGTGAGGAACTGGACCATCACACATGCGGAGGAGTTCTGTTCCACGGCATCATTCCACCTCCCAGTATGCTGCCGTCCCGTTCCTTTAATAACAGCTACAGTACAACATTACTGTAAAGCTATGTAATCATGTAGTAAATGGAAAGTTGTGAACTTATGAAATTAAGTTAAAAGTTTATTGTAATACAACAAAGTAAAATATGCTGATGCTGTTTTGAGGCAAATTGAGTAAATTTTGGTAGAGTTGCGTGTTGCATAGCTGTATCCATCGATGCATTCTCAGTTTTTTCTCTAGGCCCACTGTGCAACATTGGATCATAACTATCTGAGATCAGATGTTCACATTTGATATTTTGACATCATTTGATAAGTCGAAACACAGTATGTTGTACAAGCTAACAGTGGTGGGTGTGTAGCTATGCCATCATCAAGGGTGGTCGCCGTGGTCGCTCAAGGCGATATTACTTAAAGCTCGGAAAATGTTATCCCAGGGGAGGACCATTTTGGAGAGCAATATTGTGTAATGCCATAAAAAAATATTGCTCTGTTAATAGTTCATTTTAGTTTACGTCACATGACATGATTTGTTTTGCATGAGGCATAACAAAGTGCATTTTTTCCTGAGCAGTCTAGAGGTGTTGTTGATATATTGTAGAGTAAATACAAGTTGTTGTAAATGGTAGCTCCATCGGCACCTGTGAATAGTCTGAGTGTAGCAGAGAAACGTGAGTCAATGTCCAGCATAGACCGGGAAATAGGAGTCATACAGTCACAGTCTTTGGAGTCAAACGTGTCAAATCTGCGGTAAATACCTTGTCCAGTATTATTAGTTGTTTTATTGTGGTTCAGTGTATTGATACATGATATTTCTTTAGTGTTCCCGGGATCAAAATATTTTAAGTTTTCATTATCTGTTGTAGCTGTAACTCGTTAAAAACAGCTGGTGTCGAATGCATTTGGCATAAATACTTAACACGTATCCGTATTTGTTCACATATTTTACATGCATGTACTTTATACTGGAAAATGGATGTTTAGTTCTGAGTAAGGAATTATAAGTGTGTGTTTCGAGCTTTGTCATTGTTTGTGTTTTTAATGGCACATACCGAGATTTCACAGAGACATCAAGTTTTCAGTCTATCTCTGTTGTATCTATCTTTAATCACTGTTTCTAATCTTAGGTTTTATACTGCTGTACAGGACTTCTTTTATTCTTTTAACTTTAAGCTTATTTCAAAACAGACATAATTTTCATCATGTCTGTTTTTTATAATCTTTGTCAGCTACTGTAACTGTGACTTGTAATCTTGTGATCTTTGTTACTGGCTGTGTGCAATTTGTGTTATTTCTAATGTTTAACCCCTCTACCATTTAGGACGAATATACTCGTCCCAGGCGATGTACTGCGAGTTGGCTGCAGATGCGGTGTCGCTCTGCGTGGCGGTCTGGCTGCATCTGGTCAGTGTGGCGGTCAATTAGTGCATCTGCAATCCCACAGGATGCAACCTATTAGCAGAGCATGACATCTATGTATACACAGACTCGCTGTGAATGTGACTAATGAAGTGATAAACAGTGACAGTGACAATGCTAGCTTGCACCCTGTTTTGTCTATCTGCATTTGACAAAATGTCTGTCGATAGCAGTACACGTAAGCGAAGCTATACAAAGAATGAAGTACTTAGAATATTAGAAAGTAGATAGTGATAGTGACGATTCGGAAATAGGTGATAGCAGTGATGATGATAGCGATAGTGATAGAGATAGTGTTCGTGATAGTGATGATTCAACAGCTACTTTGGACTACAACCCTGATGATGATTTCGCGTGGTCAACTGATGTCAGTACGCCGAGACAACGACTTAGTTTCACAGGAAGTGCTGGCCTGCAGATCGTAGTTACCGATGTTACTAATCCGTTGGAATACTTTGACGAGTTCTTTACGTCTGTGATTCTTGACGAAATCGTAGCAGAAACTAATCGTCGTGCTTGTCAGCTGAGACAGAAGCCGGACTAAAACCAAAATCGCATCTAAATCAGTGGACCGACACATCTGCAGCTGAACTGCGCGTTTTCCTAGCACTTTTGTTGCTTCAAGGAATTATATGGAAGCCGGAATTGGCCATGTACTGGTCCACAAACCCGCTTCTTGAGACTCCATATGTTAGATGCATCATGTCAGAACAGTGTTCTGCTGATGAAGTGCCTCCACTTTGTCAACAATGAAGATCTGCCTGCTGCTAGGTCGCCTGCTGAGAAAAGTCTGTTCAAAATCAAGCCGCTGTTCGACTCAGTTGTTGGACGATTCTCTGCTGTCTACACGCCGGGTCCAAACGTCGCTATTGATGAGTCGCTGATGCTGTGGAAGGGCAAGTTGGCCATGAAGCAGTATATTCCACTAAAACGTGCACGCTTTGGTTTGAAAAGCTACCTGCTATGTGAGTCTGGCTCTGGGTACATTTGGAAAGTGATGGTGCACGTAGGCCCAGCCATGGACCTTGAACTGTCTGATGATGGGCTCCAATCATTGCAGATAGTCCTTACTCTGGCAAAAGATTTGCTGGACAAGGGTTACTGCATCTACATGGATAATTGGTATAGCTCGCCTCAGCTGTTCAAGCAGTTGCGCGAGAAGGTGACAGATACAGTGGGGACTGTGCGAATTTCACATCACAACATGCCGAAGGACTTGAAGAACAACCTCGACCGTGGCCAGACTATCGTGCGGTACAGCGGCGACTTGATGACGCTCAAGTGGAAAGACAAAAAAGACGTCGTGATGTTGTCGACTTATCATGACGCCAAGATGAGTGTTTCCACAGCCACCGTGGAGAGAAAGAAAAACCACAAGTTGTTGTTGAGTACAATCAACACATGGGTGCCATCGACGTTGCTGACCAAATGCTTGTGGCCTATCCAGTAGAGCGAAAGCGAAAGAAAGTTTGGTACAAGAAGATGTTTGAACATTTGCTCAACCAGACCTTACTAAACTGCTACATCTTGTTCAAAAAGCAAAATCCTGGAAGCAGATATTCTCACATTGACTTCCGCATTCAGCTAATAACTCGAATGCTCGCTGAGTACCACAAATCAGCTGACATGCCACGTCGTAGTCATCCGTCGCACGACTTGGGAAATCCACTACGTCTAACGGATCGACACTTCCCAAAGATCAGAATCTTTGGGAAGCCAGCAACTAACGAGAAAGACAATCCCACAAAGAAGTGCAAAATCTGTTGTGCAAAAGACAAAGACGGAAAGCGGAAAAGAAAAGAAAGCAGATATTACTGCCAAGAGTGTGACATAGCCCTATGTGTAGTGCCGTGTTTTGAACTCTATCACACTAAGCGCACTGTGTGACACACACAAAACAGACAATGTGCAGCTTGCGTCAACAGACACTGACTGACATGGTTAGCATCTTACTGCTGTAAATAAATAAGCCTGTCAACTGAGCTATTGTTTATAGTACGCGTGTCACATAGCTGCGTCGCTGACTGCAGCGTACCTGTACGCTGTACACTGCCAGAAAATAATTCCACGTATAGCGTGCAGCCGGGTGCCAGGAAATTCCACGGTAAAGGGGTTAACCAGATGTCAATCAAAAATTGCCTCTAGTGAAGATTAGGCCAACAGCCTTCCTACTTGAAATTCATTTTATGCAGTGACATAGTTCTTGAGACCAAGTCTTGGTCTTGAAGCACCTCAAGAATAGAAAATAATCTTGGTCTTAAAAAAGTATTGGTTTTGAGACAGGAGAGTTTTGGTCTTGAGAAAAAGTTTTTGTTTTAGTATTGGTTCTAGAAAAGTTTTTTTAACATCAGTGGTTTGTTGTTGGCAGATTTGGTTCAGACAACAAGGCTTGGGCTCCGGTCAGCATGTCAGATCTCAGAGTCAACAGAAATGGTAAGTAATTGGCATATATATATATATATAATTTGCTGTACATATCATCTGTGGGAATGGTGCACATGTTAACATGAACTAGTGGTTAAGTTTGACTTTATACAGAATCAAAACTACTGATCTGGTGTAGCATAGTGGTTAGAACGTCGGTCCTGGCCGGCGAACTTTCCCTATCCTGCGCTAGACTGATGGATGGCTGTTTGACCACGTTGTGGGTTAAGCGTTCGCTGTCAGTCGACCAACAAGGCCAACTCAGCTTGCCATCCCTCTTGGTTCGATTAAATGAGTAGTAACCCATTACATGGGTTACAGAAGGTGGGGACCTTGGTACAGCTGACTGGGGTTGCCTAGCCGGCCGCTGCGCCAGCCTGTGTCTGCAGGCTGCACACGGTGGCCATGCGGCAGGCGGCTCTGGTAAGTGACGAAAGCGCATTAGAGGCGTGTTCGCAACGATGCGCTATACAAATTGGCAACCTTTTATCTGTTTGCAATAGAAATTGCCACACTTGACTACATCAGTGAGATGAAATACAGTGCCACGTGGCCAGTTGGCTGTTTTGGTGAATGTATTATGTAACCATCCACGAATTAATTAGTCAAGTCAACCAGACTTGCCTTTAGGTTAATACGAAAGTTATCAGGTTTAGATGATGTTGTCTGGGTGTTTATTCAGTTCAGGGCGTTTTGTGAAAGATTCTGTGCTTAAAACAAGCTTCCTAGTGTAGTTTTTCACTTTATAAAGTTTAAAATCCACCAAAAAGATCATATACAGTGGCAGTCGTGCTTTCAGCATGGAGGTTCTAACTGTTTGGAACAAACTGTTGACCAGTGTTTTCACTGCAGACGGACTGTCATTTTTTTGTTCAAGACTCAAGACTTATCTGTTAACTATTGCTACTGAGATGAATCGTAACTACTGTATAACATAGCCAGGTTTTCTGTTTCTAATCCTGTGTTATATGGCCTATGCAAGTCTGCATATATTTTTAAGTTAACTAACTTGACTTTTTGTAGTTGCCTCTGAAATTATTGTTTAAAGAAATATTTTTGGTCATTTCTTGCATTGTTGGTTTGCTAAACTTCATTTGCCACATTTAGTACTGAAATATTGTGTTACTGTGTTACTTCACAACACTTGATTACAGTTTAACGTTGTATTAAAACTGAACTGTGGTGTTTGCAAAAACGCACAGTGCTGCAATTAGATCACAAGTTTAGTCATCTGATTTGATTGGCATTTCACAGTGATGCATTATCAGGTATTGTCATTTCAGGTACAAGTTATGAACATCCGTTAAAAGTCACAATAATCAAAGGACATTTCAATTGGATTGCGGTTGCTTTTCAGCATTTCGTGGGCTTATACAGGTTAGATGTTAGTATAGTTATTTCTTTATTTTGATTGTATTTTGAACAGGTTAAATAGTTTCAGAAAACTAGAACAAACAAGAATGGTATATTTGTTTGAACCGTAATTGTAGTGGTTTTTGGCAATCACACAGTTTGGTGTAGGCTGTGATAACAGTTGTGCAGATAATGTCATTTACTTCTTATTTCTTGACTTTCTTTGTCATTTTATCTTTAACCACAGTGGTTTCAGTGTTATAGCCACGCATAATTTCACTGCAGTCAAGCATGATGATTGAAACATGTCTCACATCTGTATATCACACGTACGTCCAACGTCAAACATACCGTTGATTACAGTCATGGGATAAGCACGTTTGAACCTGGTTTAGAGTTTATTATCTTTGTTGCACACGCATTGTACACTCTAGACCATCATAAAATGTATACTTATTTTTTATTCATTAATCATCATTTTTTAATCTGTTCTTATTTTTTTCTGTGCCCTGTTTGCAGACTGAAGGAGTCGATTGGCTGGAATCAGGCCTGGATGAGTCCATATCTAGAGTCAGTCGTCGACCGCATTGCTCTCAATGCTAAGATGGCAAACCCTGGCCATGATGGCTGCAGCCGGATGATAGCTGCCAGCTACGGCAATATTGTACAGCTATGGCAGATCAGCGACAATGGACAGAGTACGCGAGAAATAGGTAAGCTATCTGGTCGTTTGTTTCTGCTTTTTCTAGTGCTTTCAGAATTTAAATTGGTGAGATTGTTTCAGACAATTAAAAAGTATGTTCTATCCTACTGCAGTTGTATACCTGCTGCATTTAACTCTCATTATTTAGCATTTCTGATGCACTATTCACTTGTTGTGTCAGCAGTTGCAGTTGCAATACTTGCAGTAGTTGTTGCACCAGTTGTTGCTAGAGTTGCTGGTACAATTGTAGTTGCAACTTTAGTAATTACTGTTACATCAATTGTTGCAGCAGTTGTTGTAAATGTTGTTGCAACAAGTGCTGTTCTTGTCACAGTTTTTATTAACCCCTCGGTGTTAGAAGTGCTAAAACATACTAACTGTAACATTAACATAGCAAGCACTGCTGTTTTTAATCTTAGGTTTTTTACCGCTATACAAGTCTGCTTTTAACATTAACTAACTTAAATTATAGCTGTATGCAACATTAATTACTGTGAAGTTGTCATTAAAGTCGGGTTTTTGATGAAATACTGTAACACTTGTTGCAGGCACCTTTAACCTGATTGCCGTTGTTGATGCGTTGTTTTTCATTGGAAGTCATCTGGTAGCATTGAATCGATCAGGCAAGCTTGGTGTTTGGCACGCCATGTCCCAGAACTGGCAGGTCGATGAAAATGATCACATTTCGCATGTGCATGTGACTACTGTCTTTGAACCACATTAAGTATGAGTTTAAAAAATAGTGTCTGTAGCTTATCTGTTGATGCTAATCCATCTCAGAGCTTGAATTCAATGCATTTATGACCTGCCATATGGGATCATGATGTCACCAGGCACAGGTGAACATATCTCATGTTAACCCCAGCCAGGCATGTCAGTACTTAATTTGCCTAGAGGGAGGAAATTTTAAGTCAAACTGGATAGATGGTTGAATACCAAGATGTATCACCTCTTTGCAGACAGTCGTTCTTCCGGGTAATAATCATTTGTTAGCAATTCGACCAGGAGGCAAACTTGCAAAAGTCTTGATCGTAAGCCTAATGTCTTAATTGTTATGCCACCAAGGTTGCAGGACTTTTATGGTGTACACAAATCTGTGTTGTTTTTGAATTTGTAGTTTTTGTTTAATTGTCTGCAGTTATTCTGCTGAGGCTAGGTCTTTGTAGGATTGCTGCATCAGGATTTTGCAATCTACTTTTTCATCACTGTAAGACATTGTCAATTGGGCAACAGGAAGGGCTCCTGGCCTGAAAAATGTCTCTTGCACATTATTGTTTTGTAGGTTTAAGTGTATGTTTTGTCAGTATTTAATGACTGCTTTTGATGCATATATAACTCACTTGCAACGGGATCTAAAAATGCACTTTTGGTCTTGTTCATGTATAGGCACAAAGTTCAGTAAACTTTGAATTTTGGGGTTGGCATTTTTGCTATGTAACTAAGAGAATGTGCAGTATCATTAAATTTGTGACTGTGATCAATTATTTCAACTGCATTTCATATCCTAATGTGTTGGGCAGCACTAGTAAATTTTGTAAAATTTGCAGATTCAAGACGTAGTTCCAGTCTCAAGCTATGACACAACTGGTTCTTTCCTGCTGCTTGGCTGTGACAATGGCTGCATTTATAACATTGGTCAGTCATCATTTAATTACTTTTGAATTAGGTCATGTTGTTTCTTTAGGTTATCATATAGCTGTTCTACGCCATGGGCCGTAAAAAACGTGGCACTTTACTTTTGTCTATGTCTTTGGCAATTATTGACCGATATTCAAAATGTTTTCACTGGCACACTCTGCAGGCAATTTTCAATAACATTATTATTATTATTATATCCCACCACACGGTAAATGCGTCTCTACACTACCTTGTGAAATATAAATGTAAGCAAAAACTAATGATAATAACAAAAATTAAGGTAAATGAAAAAACACTTCAGACCAACATTGTGATATTTACGATGAATGATCCGTATGACACTAGAGTGTGTTAGACTCACACAGTTTAGTGTCATACAGACCATTTACCGCGATGTTGGTCTGAAGTGTTTTTTTTCCAATTTTACCAAAATATTTGTTTGTTATTATCGTTATATATGCATATTTCATTGATATTTCACAAGGTAGTGTAGAGATGCGTTTGCGATGTGGTGGGATATGTAATAGTCACATTATTGCAAATTTTCTGCAGAGTGTGCCAGTGAAAGAATTGTGAGAATTGATTAATAATTGGCGAAGATTTGGACAAACATAAAGTGCCACGTTTTTTGGCCCACTCTGTAGTATTATTGTTTTTTGGTTTTGCCTCTCTGACTGTCTGTCCATCTGTCTGTCCTGCCATCTGGCCTCTCTGTTAATTTTTCGTAGGCTTTTAATTTAAAAATGAAAAGGCATAGAGGAAGTGAAATTGGTGTGAACAACATTTCCCAGAGCAGGATTAATTAGTGTGGCTCATTGGACCAAAAGCCTGGTGGTCTTGTTATATGTCAGCACTGGGCATCTCTAGTAATGAATGTTGTACTTTATAGCATTATAGAATAACAGGATTAATATAAAATTATTAACATAAACAGCACTGATGAATTAATGTGTGTATTATGTTGACGCTTGTGTACTTTGTACAGATATGCAGAAGTTTCCACTGAGGATGAAGGACAATGATCTTCTAGTCACTGAACTGTACAAAGATCCATCTGCAAACAGGATCACAGCACTTAGCGTCTATCTCACACAGAAAGCCAGTCAGTTAGGACATTCTATTTTGCCAGTGTTAAATGTATTTTTATGAGTTCATTAGATAGCAAATTATTGTGTAAGTTATGCATTGTGTGTTATGTGTTATAGTGAAATTTACATCAGTGCATCCAGCTTATAAAGATGTGGTTGTGGCTGTTTTTGAAAGCGTTTCGTAGACTTTTTTTTGCAAATGACTGGCCAATGGCAGTGAAGCTAGAAAATTGTTATTATGAAGATTGTTCTGTAGAAGTTTTAGTTTAATCTCCATTCTGTGGCTGTCCTAATAGACCACAGTGCAGGCAGTGTTTCTCCATATTTTAATCTGTCCTGTAGGGGCATCTATGTAACTGGGAAACTAAAAGGCATTGAGAAACCACAGCTGTTGAAAACAATTTTCAGGGAGGAGTTACCGTCGTTCCAGTTTTTACTTCTAAAGGACAAAGTTTTTTTAGATACCATTGTAGCCTATTTGAGGGCATGGCTACAAATTGTACAGAACTATTTTTTACAAGAATGAAGAATGCTGTGTGTGGCAGACCAGCAATTTGTCGGCTTTGGTGGCAACTGGATTGAGATTGCATATGGCACTAGCGCCGGCACAGTCTGTATCATTGTTCAACATCCTGAAACTTTGGGCCAAGGACCTCAGCTCTTTCAGACGTTCTCTGTCCACTGTAGTCCGGTCATACGAGTCATGATTTCAGAGAAACATCTTGTGGCTGGTAAAGAATAGAAATTATGAATGGTTGTGATGTGTTGTTGTTGTTGTTGTTGTTTTCTTCTGGCACTCGATCAAGGATCATACATGACCGGCCTCGGTGAGGCCAGCATCCCTCAGGTAACTGAGTGCTACTTCGGGTTCGTTGAACAGAAAAGTGTTTAAGGAGATTGCTGTTGAGTTATTTTGGTGTTTATATGTTTGTACTACGCTACCAGTGAATAAAGTTCTGTGTATAAATTTGTCAAAATGACTACTGTAATTTACTCATTTTTATTCATACTGTTGCTTTCTTTTGAATGATTTTGGTTCACCACTAGACGTCACTGCAACGAACAATTTGTTGTAGATATGAAGAATTTGGTAGGACCCTTCAACTTCTTATTAGTGGTGAACAGAATGCTGTTTTCTGTCGCCAACTCTAAGCATTTTTTCACAACCTAACTTTTAGGTTATTCTAGTCCCCTATTCTATCTCTTATGCTTCAGATTTAGTGGGTTTTCCATCGGCATTGTATGCTATGTATATTTGCTTACGTACTTAACTCAATACAGCCGTGACACTGTTGTATGATTTCTGTTGAGTCTGTTTGTTTATTGACAGTCTGTTCGGAGTACAACCACGTGCGGTCCTGGACCGTTACACGTTTCCGAGGCATGCTAAGCACCCAGCCTGGTTCCACGCCTCTGGCCTCATTCAAGATTCTTTCTGTTGAGGATACAATGGTGCCAGCTTACTACGCCAGTGGAAATGAATTTGGTTAGTATCGGTTTCAGAAAAGTTCTTATGTTGTCTCGTTATTATTTGCATAATTATGTTGGTCATATTTTTTCATTTGTCATTGTTCACATTTAAATTATTTTTCACATTTGACTCTGTTTTGCTTGGTGTCAGCTATGTACACTGATTATTATGTTGATTGACTTAGCTTTTTATTTAATTGTTTACGTTACTAAGGTGGCAGATTGGTCACATCAACGAAGTTAATAGATGTCAGGCCCGGCTAGTACTTGGACTGTGGCAGATAGGCAAACCATTTTGATATGTAACCAGCCAACCAAGTCCAAATCCCAGGTCCACTCAGAGATTTTGCTGCAAAGCAATTCAACTCAGCCTGGCCATCCCTTCATGGGTAGGAGTACTGATTACCAGCAAAAGCTGGTGCAAAAGCAGGCATTAGTCTCATATCCGTGGTTTTGCAGTGGAAGCTTTTATCTGCCTGAGGGCAAAGGAAACGACGTCCCATGGCCAGGGAAAGACTTTACATTTACGTGCTTATGCAGTAGTCATTTCTGTTGTTACTGTTGTATGCAGGTCCATTTGGCGATCGAGATGATCAGCAGGTTTTTGTACAGAAGGTTGTCCCTGACACTGATCGACTTTTTGTTCGGCATTCGTACAGTGGAAAAAGGTTGTTTCCTGTCATCTTTAGCAGTACACTGGCTAAGGCTGCGTTCACATAAACATGAGTACGAGTCCGGAACTGTACGTGTTTCCGTATACAAGTTCCAGCAAACACGAGTTTGCGTGTATTTCAATGGCAGCCGTTCACATACATAAGAGTATGGGTTACCCGTAAATTTCACTAGTACAAGTAGTTTCTGTGCAGGTCATGTTTTTATCCAACCCGTGCGAAGTAAACTGCCTGTAAATAGCACTAATATAATTTATCAAAGCTATGGCGCATATTTGGTGTCAGAACTGACGTCATTGTAAAATTGTTCATCATTAGAGATGTGGGGTTAGTAAAATTATTAGCAATGTGATGGAATACTGTTGTTTTAATGGCGAAGCATTTCCACGATTCGATTTCATTCAATATGGCCGACACGCGTTGAGTTATGTGCTTGTACAAATGACCATGAATGTTCCACTCGTACGAGTGAAGCTTCTACTGGCCATAAACGGAAACTTGGACCCGTATTCGTACTTGTACTCGTGTCTGTATGAATGCAGCCTAATTATTTGTGTTGCATTTATTGTGATTTTGGAAATCTGTCTACTCAGCTGGTTGCGGTTTATAACTTTGGTTAATATCTCTGTCACCTAAACCTGGTTTTCGTAAAATGCAACACACACAATGCAACGTATGCAGTGCAGGAATAAATAGCATTTTTTCTTGCATTTTTGCCTCGTTTGCTGCGTACTTTCTTGCATCATCTCATAAAATTATCTTAGAAACGACAAGATGGTTATAATACATGTTTGTGCCATGTATTGGCTACAGTCACTTTTTTGCTGCCACCGAATTTTAACACTATTTTTAATCAGCAGTTTCCGTTTTTTTTGTTAAATTCAAGTTAAAGTTAAAAGCAGATGTGTATATTAGCATAAAACATAGAATAAACAAACAGAGGCACTTGGTACATTATGGTTATGACTAGTCACTGAGGCACAAAACGCATTGAGAATTGCGTCGCGGGGTGCAAGACAACAGATCTGCTAACACAAGGGCTAAACAACAGTAAACAGGTAAGTCTTGAGTCTGTAGAGTGAAAAATGGGCTGATTGTTTTTCAGGAGAACGTTGACTGGTAATATATTTGTTCCAGATGATAGATTCAACCATGCTGAAAGCATAGCTGCCGTATACCATATGAGTGCATGGAACTTCTTGCAGAGGACGACGTTATGATGATATCTATGTAATGCACTGCTTTTTTGTTGTAAATGCTGAACTGCAACTTATTCGATGATGATACGATGATGCTATATGCAGTATGTGTTGCTTTTGTATTTTACAGAGTTTGTATCATCCGATCAGTTGATGGCACAAGCGTAACAGCATACACAGTTCACGAGTGTGAGGGGTCGACTAGAATGGGCGCCAGACCTCGACGATATATTTTCACTGGGCACAGCAATGGAAGCATACAGGTCTGGCGATCTACAGTGCCTGCCTTTTGCCTGCCATATTGGTGCTTGACAAACCAACGTTAGCTTTGAATGGTTTAAATAGCTGCTAAAGACATTTCTGGATTTGAGATTACTATGCATTGTGCATTTGTGACTAACTGCTAAATTGCCACCTTTTGAGTTTTTTACTTACTTACTTAGTTATTATGTTGCTGTATTAATAACCAATCTTGCTCATTCATTCTCTCTGTCTATCTGTCTTTCTCGTATAAGCTTCTAATTTGAAAACAAAAAGACACAAGTTGGTGCATATTTAAAGTGCACAATGTCAGCCAGTGGCCAAATCTGATAAATAGATAAATCGGAATTGTTGTTTGCCCCGGGGAAAGTTTTCACCAATTCTGATGTTTTAAAAATGTTTTTGTGTCTCAAAATTTTTTAATGTTATCAATTAAAACTTGAATGATGATTATTGGTGCCAGATCTGGATAACTAGTTTCCTAGGTAGTGCAGAAGCATACGTCGGTTGAGGTGGGAACTTGAACGTTAATTTGATGACAAGTTTTGTCAGGAATATTTATATCCAAAATTAGCAAAATCTGAAATGAAACAAAAAGTTGACATAGTTGGAAGATAAAGAGATTTTTATGTTACTTCTGTGTAATGTTAACATGCTGTTGTATGCAATGTTGAGCAGATGTGGGATCTGTCGTCTGCGCTGGAGTTGTCAAATAAATCCGACCGTAAGTTATGCCAAGTTGTCATCTTTTTGCAGTATAAAGAGTTATGTGATAGTTTCGGTTATTATTAGTTCGCCCGGAAGCGATAGCTTGCAGAGCGGACTTAAGTTTTAGCCCAGATGTTTTATTTATTTTATTTTTAACGCAAGATCTCCGAGATGTGTGGGCCGACCGACGTGAAATTTTGCACGATGGTCAGTACTAGGCCTAATTTTATAATGCCGGAAATTTTGGGGGGCACGCCCGAAAAAAATTTTAGGGGCCAAAAACATGCAAAATTTAGTTCGATTTCGGACGACTTTGAAGTTCGGCGGCGCCGGATGAAGATATTCAAAATCGGATAAATATTTTATCTACTGCGATTACTCCTGCATTAGGCGAAACAAGTCCGGTGAAGTTTGGTCCAGTAACCTTGGAGATCTCAATGTGAAATCGTACCCACCTGAAGCGCATTTTTTGGAAGAACATATTTCGGCCCTAGGGGGTGCTGCGCCCCCAAATTTTTACATGCGCTAGAGAATGACCAAGTCTTACTAGTGCACTCCCCACTGGGGACAGGGCCCCTCTTACAATTTTTTCAAGTGGGGATCAAAAATTTGCTTAAAATGTAATAAAGGAGCGCTTATAACTTCGGAGTGAGGGGGTGTAGCCCGACGAAAAACTTTGGCACTTGACGTGTCTCTAGGTTGGGGTGTTAACACAAGTACAACTTTTGGGGGCACTGCCCCCCTTAAAATTTGGGAGGGCAAAAAACGTTTAAAAATTGGTACAATTTACGACAACTTTCGAGTTTGAACGCAAATATCTCTGGAACCGATGACGATAGCGACAAAACCTAAACGGCATTGACGAGAACGTTCCTTTCGGCGTTGAACAAAAAAAATTTTGTGAAATTCCGTCCACCACGAACGAAGTTATAAGTGCTCATGTTGACCTACTCTAAGTCGACAATGCGCGTTCGGCGTATGCCAATGCATTTGAGTTTGGGCCGCGTGACTGATGCCAAGGAAATTTTACCCCCACGCCTAGTTCCCCTTCAATCGGACTTAGGGCGCGGGGCAGACTCACGTTGGGCTTTGCCCCAGATTTCTAGTTTTTTTTGAGTCGGTTCATATATGCTAAATTTATTGTGAAAAAGAAGTGCCACAGCTTTACGTGGGATTCGATTTAGGTGGTAATTACTGTTGTTGCACTGAGTATGGGCCAGAAGCACAATTGCAATCTGGGTTTGAAAGGCCCAGTCCGGTAAGTTTTAATGGGTTTTGAGTTTGGGGGTTAGAACCATTCTTAAAGGCCCAGTTAGATGGACTTTGGAGATTTTTTATTGGTTCTTAAGTTATTAGAATGAGCACCGATAGATACTGCCCACATCATATCAATGTCCAAAAATTTGTAAATTCATAAGTTTAAAAGTTTTGAAAACTTAAGAGTTTTTTTGTTATTGTAACAAAAAACTACAATTAGATTAGGTTTTTGGTGGGTTTACCCAATAAACCCTCTGGTTTTTCGGTATGTGTTGGGTTTCTAAACTGGCATCAGTGATGCGTGGGCTTAAAAAATGTCAGGCAGGAAGTTAAATTTTTTTGACTGACAAATTTCCAACAGAGGAGATTACGGCTGCTTAGAATTTTAATTTTGCTCTTAAATTTTTCCATACTGTTTATTTTCAGCCCAAGCATTGTATGTATGCCATCTCCTGATTGAAAACGCGCTCGTGGTCGACCTCCCATCACTTGGATCCATCAGATCTGCCGGGACACGGGAATATCAGTGACCGACGCCCTGCAGCTGGCAGAAGATCGCTCGTTTTGGCGACAAATCGCAACGGTGGAATGCTACGGCTGAACGCTTCGCGTCATGATGATGATGATTGTATGCTTGGAAGGAAGTTTTTCAACAAGAAGAAAATAACTGACGAGCTAAAATTTTGGGGGAAATAGACTTAACCAGAAAATCGCGATTTGTAAAAATTTGTTGCTAGATTTAGCCAGTTGCTAATGTAAAGTCTGCCAACAGCATTATTAGTTTAGTTTATTTAAGTTGTATTTGTGTTTGTGCTATCATTCATGGTGAATACAGATGTGTATATACACGATGTTTCATAAAAAATGGCACCCTTTTTCTTTCTTTCATAACTCAGTCAAATGGTGATCAATTAACATAAAATTTGTACCAGATGTAGCTGAAAAATACTAATTCAAACAATTTCAACCAAGTTTGGCTAATAATTAAATATTCTTTACTAGTCGTGATGTAACGCTGACGTCATAATGCGTTCCGAGTACAAGCTTGCTTGTCTCAACTTGTGCTGTCATTTGTGGTCTTGCTTTGAAGGTAAATTTTATCTGGTTTAATAATGAAAATTATTCATCGTATCAGCACTAAGCAACATGGGGGCATGAAATCAGGCGTCTTGCAATCCAAAAACTCAACCATCTCACAAGCGGTGTGTGCTGGTGCACGGTCTTGCTGAAAGGTGTAAAAGTTACGCTATCCTCTCAAGCGTGTGAAAGTGATCATTTTTGGCGTTTTTTTGTGGCTGCAATGGTAAAACTTCAACAGTTTGTCATCAGTGATAAGTTCACCATCGAAGCAGAGCAGCTATTCAGCAACTGTCAGCACCGGTTGCGACAAGCCAGTTTGTACTTGCAGCACATTATGATGTCAGCATTACATCACGACTAGCACAGAATATTCAACTAACAGCTAAATTTTGTTGAAATATTTTGAATTAGGATTTTTTCAGCTTTATCTTGTAAAAATTTCATATAAATTGATTATTATTTGAGAGAATTATGAAAGAAAGAAATAGGGTGCCATTTTTTAATGAAACACCGTGTATAGTAGCTCGTCTGCCCCTCGCTGTCATGATGCTACTGACTGGCGTGTTTTGTAGGTGCAGTAGAGGAGGACGGTGGTCTGACTCCGGTGGAACTGGTGCAGCTGGTAGACCAGTGTGACTTACGCACCAGTTCACGTGCTACCACACCCAGCGTCAGTCCGTCACCTCAACTGTCTACTTCCACGGTGGGTGCTGGCACTCCGCAGGCACTGAGGCGTCGCTTCCTCGCGGACCTCGTCGGAACAGCAACATCATCGGCCGCATCACAGTCACAGTCCTTGGCGTCGTTCACGCCAATCAGTTCCGCCAGACCACCGGCAGCGTCGACTGGACCAGCGGCAGCATCTGCTCCCACGCCCTCGTCTGATACATTTCCGCCTCAGGACAACGCAAACGCAAACGCAGCGCAGACGAACTGATGCGTGTCGCATTTAATGACACATTTATAACAGCAGAGCTGTCTGCACCATATAAACCCACGAGCAAATGCTGTAACAGTCATAAAAGTAAGGGAGGATATTTGTAAGCCTTGATGTTTTCGCATTTAATGACGCTGTGGTGACCATACACTGCATCCGCGGAAAGCGGGGAAAGAGGAAAAAATAGGGAAAAGGAAGGGAATTGGGAAAGGCAACAGCAACTAGGGAATGTGCTCCATTGCTCAAAAGGGATGAACGGCAACAGGGATGTGGGGATCTTGCTCTGGTGGCTCAATAGAGATAAATGCCCTTCCGCAACAATGTCACTTTCACCCCACGACAACACAAATGATCAGCAATATCGTCGTTGGGTCAGGACGTTGCAATTTTTCAAAAGACACTGCAGATTATGACAGAATTTCTACAGACAGATGCAAATTTCCGACGGGGTGTTCAAAATTTCAGTTTTGCCCCTGAGTTTCCCCAAATGGTTTTCAACCCTGAATTTTGGACTAAAATTTTCTGACAAGTAGAAGATGTTCCGGCAATTTTTCGACAGCCCAGAATTCAGGGGTGGGGGCAGTTGACCTTTTGCCCCATGCCGCGACGCCACTGCAGATGACTGATAATGTAGCAAATTCCATTGCTGTGATGACTGTACACTGTGTCCGAGAAAATGATTTTAATGTTTTCTGTACATAACTTTGCCACCCAAATTTGGGCTGTGCATGTTTTCGTAATCTTGGTGCAGATCATCCTGATGCACCATGTTACTATATGGCTTATAATTTGTATCCAAAATTTACCTAGTATTGCTGGCATAATTATGAGGTCATCGAAGATGATGCTTCCAGAAGAAGGTCACGTCGGATTGAGCCTGTGCTTTGTGAAAAATAAGACAGTTATTGCACATTCTTTTTGTGGTTGATACTCACTTAATCTTCGATGACATCATAATTACGTCATCACTACCCAGTGCCACATGACATTTGTGCAGATATATAAAATAAGTGGATTCACGATAATTTGTGCCAAAAATTATGAAAGTATTTTCATGTGAAAGTTATGGAGAGAAAACAGCAGCCCTTTTTCTCACGCATGGTGTATAATAATTGTTCTGTATGAGTGTACTGTATAGAGTCTTTCTGTATATTGTCGCAGTTTGCACTGCTGTCATTTCAGTTGCTTTGTGGTCGGTGTAGTCGAGCTGGTCGGCTTTTGTTATTTATTGCTTTGACTGTTTTGTCTTTGCCTGCATTTACTCATTCATTTCGGTGCTTTTTTCCTCACTGTGATGCAAATACTCGTGTTTGTAGTAAATGTGTAGCATTGAAAGTGAAACAGTCATTGATCAAAACTCATAACTTACAATGCGTTATTGTTATGAGTCTCGAGTAATCGATAAGTTTGCTATGTGTAAATTTGTCAGATATGCTTACTATATTTTCATAATCTTTCCTACAAATCTTGAAATCACCCTGACACACCATGGTGATAAAAAGTATAAGATCTGTTGCCCAAAATTTGCATATAACTTAGCTGGTTGACGTAAGTTATGACGTCAGTGAAAATCATGTGCTTTAGGAAGAACTTCGAAGAAAATAGCATCTGACTGAGCCCTGCTTTAAGACAAACACGCGAGTCATTGAAATATCGTTAATTCTTTTGTAGCCTACCAGATGCCATGAAAGCGACACTACAATGTGCTTACCCACGGAGGGACGGCCAGGCTGAGTTGTGTTGGTTAAATATCAAGACGGTATATACCCGCGAACGGTCGTCTTATTATTAATCCGGTTCATTTCCTTCAATTCAGGCAGCGTAGTCCACATAAAAAAGAGTAAAAGAAAGAATCAGAGACGGATGATGCACAGAAATAGGCAACGAGCATAAAACCACAATACATAAGTACAATATTCTACACTGTGTTTCAAAAAAACGGGCACCCTTTTTATTTCTTTCATAATTCACTCAAATGATGATCAATTTACACGAAATTTTTATCAGATGTAGCTGACGAAATGCTAATTCAAAATATATGGACAAAATATGGCTGTTAGTTAAATATTCTTTGCTAGTTGTGATGTAATGCTGACGTCATAGTGTGGCGCGAGTACAAACTGGTTTGTCACAAC
>Ga0209367_1001502_pt1 | contig 28830 bp, 12 predicted proteins | sample WorMetLIZISLAND2_FD_187412 | JGI IMG/M metagenome (GOLD analysis project Ga0209367, IMG submission 187412) | Marine gutless worms symbiont microbial communities from Max Planck institute for Marine Microbiology, Germany - Olavius geniculatus... ...
CAGTGCTTGTTATGATAAGCAGCATGTATGTACCTATCTGCAACCGTTTTCACATTATTCGAGCCAATAACGGCAAAATGACGTCTTTTTAAGGGGGGTACCCCTCTTCGACGCCCTCGTTCGAGGAGAACCCCTGCACCCAGTGGCACGAAATTGTGTCAAGATAAACTAGAGACCTTGGAGCAGTCCACGGTGAAGATTTCGTGATCCTAGCTTGCACCGTTTTGATACAGCTCACGAGTGTGACGGTCGGACGGACAGACAGACAGACAGACAGACAGACGCCCAGACGATGGCAAAGACGCGCGAAGCATTCTGCTTTCGCGCGTAAAAACCGTGAAATGTCGAAACAATTGCTATATTATTTACAGCCATATGTCAAAAAATGAAAGATAATTTATGGTTACAGCTGTAAAAACCCAAAAAACGGATTCAACGACATTTTCATGACTCAGTCGGTTAGCATCTTCATTAATCTTCAACAAGTGACCGAAGTAATTCAACAAAACGCGAAATCGCTAACTGACGGTGCCCGCTGGTGAATCACAAGTAGGCAAGTGTACGTTTTGTCTGGGTACTCAACTCCCCAAATCTTATCTCCCCTTGCTCTGGGGAATCAGGGCCCCTATCTAACACAATGCGTCATTCGACCTAAGATACCTACCAAGCGGCATGTAAATTCGTCGATCGGTTAAGCTCGCAGCGTGCACGACTGCGACAGACGACAGACAGACGACAGACCACGTTACGAAAAATAGATACGATATCTGTGGGCAAATTCGTTTGTGTTAGAGTGATTTTTGCATAATAATAAGCTTATATCGACCGACAGCACGAAACGGCCTTTTTGCTTAAAAAACTCCTCGCTCAAAGTATAGGCCTAGACAAAAATGTCACAAGCAAAATCATGACATCTTCCCGCAGGAAAAGTGGTCAGCATTGATGAAATGCCAACCGAGCTGGGCTGCTGATGCAGAATAGTGAATTCTCAAGTAACAGTATAATCTTCATATTTCGCACGTGGGCGTGTTCATCTTTCCCTTCATTTTCCACTGTTACTTAATACGGTGTGATGCAGCTTGAATAAAAGTAACTGTTAATGTTTTTCTTCTTTCAAGGCTAACGTAAATTTATGTATTTATATCGCCCGAGTTCTGCCAGTTTTTTTGTTGGCAAACCCAATTATACGTTCATACTGTTCATAGTAAAATTTAACTTGCACATGATTCCAATCAACTGTTACGATTAAACCGACATTTGTATTTATTTGTATTTTTCATCGTGATAACTTCAACGGCTAATACGTAGTCAAGTTAATTAAGCCTAAATACCAAAACCGAAAGAAAATAGCATGCGTTACAGCATAAAATATTTGGAAAAAAAAACCTGTTTTAAAGAAAAAGCATTTTACAGCTAATAGCGAAAACTTGTAACGTAAAATGTTCGCCGTGTGGGCCGCTGCGAACTTTGGTTGACATTTCATAAAAGTATGACTATGATACAGTTTTAACCTCAATGTACTAGACTAGTTGCATTTTGTTTGTTAATTAACTTTGTTTGTCGATAAAGCGAGCATTATTGTAGGCTTAATTCGGCAGCTAAATTTAATTTTTACGTGCGACAGTAGAATGCTTCGTGCGTCTTAGCCATCGTCGAGCTGTTCGTCCGTCCGTCTGTCCGTCCGTCTGTCCGTCCGTCCGTCACACTGTAGTATTGTGTCAAACAAATGCAAGTTAAGATCACGAAATTTTCACCGTGGGCTGCCACAATGACTCTAGTTTATCGTGACAAAATCTCGTGCCCTTCGGTGAGGAGGTTCCCCTCGAACGAGGGCGTCAAAGAGGAATACCCTTCTAAAAAGACGTCATTTAGCCGCTATTGGCTCGTATAGTGTGAAAACGGTTGCAGATCGGTAGAGACATGATGCACATCATAACAAGCACTGGCGACGGGCTTTTTAGATTTATCAACATCGATGACCTTGAACGACCTTGAACTCCCAAAATGGAAGTTTAGTGAATTTTTTTGGCAATTTTTAGCTGCAACGCACAATTTACGAGTAAATTGCAACAAAATGGCTGGAGATAGATCAAAACAACCTGCGGATGAAATTTTCAGCATTAAACGTAGATTTTAGCAGTCCAAGTCCCGACTTCCTAAGTTTAAGGAGGCCTGCGTCAAAAAGGGATACCTCTGTAAAAATTGGTTATTTTACCGGTATTGGCTCGTCTAACGTGAAAACAGTTGCAGATGGGCATAGACATGCTGCTTATTATAACGAAAACTGGTGACGAGCTTTATATTTTTATTAACGTCGGTAATCTTGAATGACCTTGAATCCCCAAAATAAGGTGTTTTAGTGTTTTTTTGCGATTTTCGTCTGCGGCGCACACTTCAAGAGCGAATTGCGACGAAATGGCTAAAGATAAACCAAGACAATGTGCGAATCGGAACTGCTAAGGCTGTCGCCCGTCTTATGAGCTTTGCTCAAAATACTTGTTTAAACATACTAGGAACTTTTTTGTATTGGCAAGTCCGATATTATGTCACAATTTTCTAATTGTGCTTCTGCATTTTATTTGTTCAAAATAATACACAAATGGCATATTTCAAGCAGTAGGTAACACTTCACAGCATATAGTGCTGGCTGTGCTCTGACAGCAGTTCTCAACAATAGTGACAATTTATAAAGTCAGCTGTATAAATATTAAAATAGACAATACAAATACACTGGTTATACCTGCTTTCAACAACTTTACCATACATGTGGCTGAATTAAATTTTTACGTTGTAAAGTAAACAACGCTATCGGACTTTTCTCCATGTTTTGGCGTCATGTACAAACTGTTCTATAAAGTCGTTTTAAAATCATCCCACGAAGCTGCGATGCGGTTGTCTTATCTGGTTGCGGTCAGTTTTTTTATTTTCGCGGGCGTATTCAATTTTATTCGTTTTTATTTCGTTTTCATTCGTCGTACACTGATTTTGCTTCCGACAAGGCAGCAGTAGCCGAAACGTCAATAAGGTTGTAATTTGATATGAATTTATAAATTAACCTACTTATTAGTTGCCGTTTCAGTCTATGAGTGTATTTTTAAAATATCTTACCGTGTTTCGTGTAAAGTCACGTGAGCTTCTGTGCGATTAGAAAAGCCGGAGTCGAAGGCGTTGCTGTTGTCCCTGTCTAAACGGTGGTACAGCGACAACTGATCGACCCAGCCAGGTTGCGCGGAGTCCTCACTGCGCTCGCAGCCGTGCGTACGCACCGCGCACAGGCGCTGTTATAATAGGCCTACATAGCCTAGTGACCCCCTAGTCGGTTTAGAGGCTTTTTTATCGGCCAATCACATTGCAGTAGTTATAGTTTCCACAGATTCAGTGGTTTTGTTTATTAGGTCTCCAATTATAGTACCGTGTGTCCAATTTTGTCTTATAGTACTTTGTGTTATGCTTTTTTGTTGTAATTTATAAGTGACAAAGGCTGTCGCCTCATCCGGCTTGTATTAGGACAAGTTTTGACCTAGAACTCTCGAATTGTAAAAGAGACCTGCCTTTTGGTGCAATGATTGGTTAATTGATTGATCGCTTAGTTGATAGTTAAGTTGATCGATTAATATTTTCGTGCAATAAATTAGCAATAAGCTGACAATTTTTGCTCTCATCTTTATCGTCATCGTCGTTTTATCCGCCAAACAGTACAACAGGACGTACCGAGTGCAGACATGTATCGTACCGGCGGGACAACAAGATATTAAACTGCATCAACACCGAGGCCAACTCAGCCTTTTATCCCTCCGGGGTAGATAAATCAAGTACCAGCCTGCAGGTGTTAAGTAACACTGTGTGATCCCATGAGGCAGCTGACGCTCGGTAGCTCCGCGGTGGGTTTCACATAGAGAGCTATTATGATATAAAAATTTTTAATCTTTAACTTTTTTAACGGTTGCCCATTTCTTTCCGAGTACAGTGACAAATTTGTTATGACGTTGCCAGACTAATCACTAACAAATAATTTAAGCAAAGCTCGCGTGACGCGCGATAGCAGCGGTCCTGCCACTTTGTCAATCAGTGTAGGCCTACAGCAATAAAATATTAATGCAAATTGAAAAAGTACTTAAATTTGAAACCTCCGTACGAAAGATTCCTTGAATTTTAGAGATCGAAACTTAGATTCGTAAAAATATACGTTCTATGCTTAAAATGTCCTACGCAGGTTGTCCAGGTCCATCTCCAGCCATTTCGACGCAATTCACTCTTAAAATGTGTGTCGCAACCATAAATTGCAAAAAATTTACTAAAACCTTTATTTTGGAAGTTCAAGGTCATTCAAAGTCATCGACGTTGACACCAATAAAAAGCTTGTCACAAGTGCTTGTTATGATATGAAGCATGTCTGTACCTATTTACAACCGTTTTCACGCTACACGCGATAATTGCGGTGAAATAACCACTTTTTAGGGGGTAGCCATCTTTCACGCCCGCCTGCGTCGGCCTCCTTGAACCTAGAGTCGGGACTTGAACTGCTGAAATCTACGTTTAGTGCTGAGGATTCCATATGCAAGTTGTCTTGGTCTATCTTCAGCCATTTCGTCGCAATTTGGTGTTGAAATGTGCGCTGCTTCCAAAAATTGCGAGAAATTCACTAAAAAACCCTTTTTGGGAGGGGGTCCAAGGTCGTTCAAGGTCATCGATGTTTATTAATCTAAAAAGCCTGTCACCAGTGCTTGTTATGATAAACAACATGTCTGGACCTATCTGCAACCGTTTTCACACTAGAAGAGCCAATAGAGTCAAAATGACGTTTTTAGAAGGGGGTATCCCTCTTTGACGCTCTAGTTCGAGGGGAACCCCCGCACCCAAAAGCACGAAATTGTGTCACGAAAAACTAGAGACCTTAAGGCAGCCAAAGTGAAGATTTCGTGATCCTAGCTTGCACCGTTTTGATACAGATCACGAGTGTGACAGACGGACAGACGTACGGACAGACGGACGCCTAGACGATGGCTAAGACGCGCGATGCATTCTGCTATCACGCGTAAAAATTATGAAAGCATTTGCGAGTGATTATCTTGATGCAAGCAAACGGTTGGGTATTGTGCGCGGTCCATGGGTGGTCTGTCTGTCGGCACGCCACCCACGTCGCAATCGCAGATTGCCACTGAGTGACGGTTTGCATCCAATCCAGGCGCTGTAGACTATTGTGGACATTACTGCAGCCGCGGTTAGTAGTTACACAGTACCGACAGGCAGCCTTCATGACTTACTGGCTGTTCGTTTGCTGGTGACATACTGCAGGCAATAAAAGAAGTAATTTTGCATGGCGATGAATTGGCATCGCTTCGCAGAACACGTACGTCGCGGCACCATTAGGCTTATTATAATTGCGATGTACGGCGCCCGGCTGTTCTGACTACGTAATTACAGTTTCAGTTTTTCCATGTAAATCCGTTGCATTCAATTTTTTGACATCGTTCCGAATTTTACAATACGTTTCTGATCAGTCTCAATTTAACAGCCAAGCATGACAATGAAGATATAAGTATGCCTTATACTTCCGGTTACGTAGTTCTTGAAAAATGCTACGTGGCCACATGCTTGCCATTTTTAGCATTATACGTGTTAAATTTTAATTTTATATTTTGTTTTATCTTTTTATACAGCGGCATGTTGTTTATAAAATAATTAGCATTTTAAATAAAACACGTTGTTTATTTACTTTATATTTTTAATGTATATATTGTACGTTGATTTTGTAGTAAACAGGTTTGTCTCAAGTAATATTCGTATTAGCTAACAAGCCCATTAGCAAAAAAAACACAACGTGCTGGCAATCCCGGGTAGCACATGGTTATGTGTTTGAGAATTAGTTTGAGTAGGATAGCACGGGCGACAAAACGCTTATCATGTCCTTATCCTCTCTAGTCCAAACGCTGAATGACCCTAAGAACAACGTGCGATGTGTGCAAGTTCTAACGTAATACGCGAGCAAAACGAAGATTAAACAAGTAATCTGAGCAAAGCTCACGTGACGCGCGACAGCAGCATTTCTGCCATCTGAGCAGCAAGTGTACAGCGTGCAATAAAATAATACTGCGTCTTGAAGGAGTATTCAAATTTGAGGTCTCCGTACTGAAGACGCCTTGAATTTAAAAGGTCGAAACTTAGATGGTTAAACATGTACGTTCTATGCTAAAAATTTCGTACGCAGGTTCTCTGTTGAAATGTGCGCTGCAGTCAATAATTGCGAAAAATTCACTAAAACCCACTATTTTTGAGTGTTCAAGGTCGTTTAAAATCATCGATGTTGATAAATTTAAAAAGCCCGTCACCAGTGCATGTTATGATAAGCAGCATGTCCATCTGCAACCGTTTTCACACTACGAGCCAATATTGGCAAAATAACTTCTTTTTAAGGGGTACCCCTCTTTGACGCCCTCGTTCAAGGGGAACCCCCTCACCCAGGGGCACGAAATTTTGTCACGATAAACTAGAGTCCTTGCGGCAGCCCACAGAGAAGATTTCGTGATCCTAGCTTGCATTTGTTTGACACAATACCGCAGTGTGACAGACGGACGGACGGAAACCTCGACGATGGCTAAGCCGCGCGAAGCATTCTGCCGTCGCGCGTAAAAAACAGAGCGATATGAACATAATACTGATGCGAGAAAGACACTGGTAAGACCGAAGGTCAGTCAAGCACTCTCTATGATTAAAGCAGTAGATTTAATGAAACAGAATAACGGATGGGAGACGACTGCCGCGCAGTACCGGGTATCGATAAGTAAGTTAAAAAAATCTTTTGACTTGAATTGCACGAAGAACTATCTTATCATTCGCAACACGACGGCAAAGACAATAATGGGAATAATAACAATAAACATTTTGATACTTTAGCAACCAATTTTTGTCTTAGATATCATTAAAAAATTGACAATAGTCGTAAAAGTTTGAAATCCGTTGACTGTATTTTTTGGACTTTGTCCAGCTAAATTGTACAAAAAATGATTTCAACTTTAACGTATGCAAATAATAAAGTTGTAAGCTGTAGTTTTTAAGTAAAGCCAAAAAAAATAAAAATAAAATGTTAAATAAATTTACACTAACAGTTCTGCTTGCCGTATCTTAAAAAATCGCATAATGTTGCAAAGTTGTAAGCAAGTAATTAATACGAAATTCCAACCGTTTTGTGTTAGTAAAACGTTCCACGTGAACTAAGATAAGCTTTAGCTTAGTTTATAAAGCATGAACTGTGTGCGACTGTGCACTGATGACTAAAGCTAGGAAACGAGGAAAACAAAGCGTTAAACGTTTGCGGCGATTAAATGCAGCATTTTTACGATCGCCATTGAAACATTTGGCTGGACAGAAAGGTTTCTTCCTATAAGTCACGTTTTAGCAATAAGTGACCTTCCGCATGCTTGCGTTCTTCCATCAAGCGGTCGTGTCACGTAGCCTAAGTCACGTCGTCGATAGCGCAGATCTTTACGCCATGCGCTAGTCAGTGGAATATCAGTCTCTTTCCACAGCAGATCTGTCTGTCCACCTGGTATCCAAAGACTTCGTGCAGTCGCAGCGAAAGAAAAAAGACCGAACGAAATCAGTTTACAAGACAGTTACTTAAGCGCACCGAGTAATTAAATTAAGCACTTAAATTAGATTGCCAATTAACTATAAATATTCCGGATTTTAATCCAGTTAATTGTAGTATGTGGTGATTGAGGTGATTGAGGTGATTCACCTTGAGGTGATTCGAACCGTAATTAAATAGCAAATTTACTAGTCGTAATTGTGATTTTACTAGGTTTGGTTAATTAGCTGTTTGAAGTCTGACGCAACAAAGATCGTTAGACTAACTGCGGAGACTTAAGCTGTGTGACTGATTGACTAAAAACACGAGACAGCTAGTGGCAAAATGATGTTTGGCATTATTGTTTTTTATAGTTTTTAGACGATGTCGTTCAAATACGACAGTTTAATCTGCGTTAGGGGTCTACTCGAATTTATGTGAATACTGTTCTAACAGACCATTTTTAAGACCTAACTACTGTTAAGTCTAACAAATTTGTTTCTTTGTTTGCTAATTCTGGCCGATTCTTATTTTAATTTGTTGTTTAATTAATAAACTACTTTTAATTTTAATCAATTAGCATTTCTTCTAATTATAAAAGAAAACAATAACAATTTATCCCGACCCTACTTTTACGCCATATTGCAGCCGGAAGCACATGAATTTGTTAGGCCTACCATAAACTCACCGTCATCGGGGACTCCTAACACAACTCGGATGTAACAAATCGCAACCGTGATCCACTCTGCAGCTTCCGTCGCCGCTAAAACGCGTGCTTACTCCGCTCATCGCGGAACTTGGTCCATTTGCGCCGCCGGTTTCAGTGACCACAATCGTACGAGCAGTATCCTGATGCCGGAACCGGAGAAATGCAGCCTGTTTGCCTCACAGTCAGTCAGAGAAATTAGATTATATGGACTTCCACGCGCCCTGACCTCCTGTCCGCCTGCTGATACGATGAACGTTACGCCGCATACACCTTTCTGCTATTTTGACTCGGCGATGTGGCCAACAAACACGGCCTAAAATTAGAGATAGGCTTAAACATGGTGCCCGTTTAGTATCAGTCCAATCACTGTTTGATTTTCTTTTGGTAAAAGGGCTTTGTTCTGTCTTGTCTTTATCACTCATCGTCAGCCGCACCCAACCGAGCTTTTCCTGTCGCCGCTGCTCCTGTCTGGAACAGTCTGCCTGAACACGTCACCTCTGCACTTTCAATGATTGTTTACCGATTATGTCTCCAAACTCATCGTTTTAGATTTTTACCATTTTTCTTACCATGGCACTTAAATAAGTACAGTGCATTCGCAGTGGCACACATTTCTCTGGACACTTTGTTCTTCTTACTCGCTTATTTACTTAATCTGATTATGCTGCAAATAAATAAAAGAAATATTATTAGATCGTGACCAATCTAATGTACTCCTCACGCGCGTTATTTTTTCCTGTATTCTTCCAAGTGATTTTTCGTTTTTTTCCGGTCGATTGCGACGTTAGAAACGTAGTGCGCGAGGAGTAACAAAAATATTGAGCGACGTCGAAATTAAAAAATCGATGTCGAGTCGCGTGGGAAACCGTAATAACTTCAGCAGGTGTTTTTTTCAGTATGATTACATAAAGAAAGTTGTGACCCTTTGGTTACAGACTTGATGTTTTCTTCGTGACTGTCAGCAGTATAGATATAGCCTATAGCTACGTCAGGTGTTCGTAGCATGTTTACGCTGATTACAGGATGCGTAATCTCGATCTCTTTTCACCAGACTGCTGCTGCATGCTGCTGGTAATTTCTGATTATCTTCACGGATGACCGGGCTATCTGTCAAATTTTCTAGCTCGTCAGCTTATGCTTTTTTCCAAAAAATAATGGTTAAAATCGTGTATGGCTTTTCGTGAAAATCCGTCTTAGAACTACGGAGCGTCGTCTGCCATATGGGACCACATCGGTAAATTTACAGATAAAAGTGCTCCGCTTTAACTTTAGCCAGGCAGTCTGGTAGGCCTACTCGATATACTTATCTTCGAGAGCTGAAAGGCTAAATTAAAATGGGCGGTTCTTTAGCCCTTATAGACTGAAATATGCGTTGAAGTTTATTTTAAGTCGATAACAAAAATAAATGTGTTAACATAACGTGTACATTTGAACAAGCAAGCTAGTTGACCTAGATAGCAGTTGTTTGCACTATGTAGGCACTTTAAAAATCTCGGATTGACTTACTGATCGATTGATTAAAGTCAAACTCGTATGGGAAATTCTGCGTAACTGCTCCAAACGTAGCAATACGGACCGTTGTTCGGTTTCACATCCACAAAACTTAAACAAACACAAATAATCTCATTGTCTTTGTCATGATGATGGCGTTCTTTCGATCGTGACAAAAGAACATTTATTTCCCGCCCGTCATTTAGACCCCGGCAGTCCAAGTCGCCGGCTCTATTTCTTTCAGACTCGTTTGTCGCTGACAATCGCGGCTCGCTAAGGCGGCCTGTCTCCGCCTGTTGCCGGTCGAATCTAATTACGCTACTCCACACAGCACCACGTGACGCGAGCTACCTAGTACCTTCCCGGCAGGGATAGAAGGTTGAGTTGACACATGCACAGCACCACGCGACGGTCAGCCAAGGAGGCCCGACTGGAGACGGAGGGAGAGTAATGGACGAGTGCAGAGTCGCTTTTTGGACGTGTATTGAGAGCCTGTCGTTCGGTCGGTCCATTTGTCGGTCCGTCTAATGAAAGCCGCCGTGGGGCGACGCGATGGTCTCTTCACAATGCGACGGCCGACACATTGACACGAATCTCGACTCAACAGTCTCCCGGCTGCCGCGGGACAGACTGACAGACGGACGGACGGGAAGGCGGGAAGCACCGAAGCGTGCGTGTAGCAGTCGCCGTCGATCCCATCGCTCGAGTGTTGCATGCGACCGGTTCGTTAAAATTCCCGGAGTGATTAGTGATCACGACTACGCACATCCCAGTTTGACATAGTCCGGGCTGCGGAGACAAATTCAATAAGTCCGGACGGACGCAACACTGCAGATGTGCGAATAATTCGGATCACAGACTGCTTCGACCGGCTTATTGAAAACATAATTCTCTGCCTCGAGCAGGCGCGTCAAAATAATTGAAACAAGCCAGGTGCCGTAAAGCGCTGAAACAGCGGTATACGCAAAGGAAAAGGGAAAGGGTTTTGGGTTTTATAAATCAGTCAATAAAATGGTAAGAACTACAGCTTGATCCACTAGTATAGCCTATATTTATTATTAGTATCGTACACAAGGTACACAAAAAGGTGTCAGTTATCCAGAATTACCAGAAAGTTATTTCGTAAATAGATGCAATTTGCGGTTTAATGTTTCAAACAAAACGGTTAAAATCCCCTATAACGATAAAAAATATTAGTACAAAATTATAACAAACTATTATACAAAGGAACATCGTGTTATGTTGTTTATGTTTTTGTCTGTCTTAGCGCTTTTCCCATAAAATTTTGCGTGTGTTTTATACGATACACTGAGGTGTGTTTATTTGTTTTAACTGAAAATGCACCATACAGAGTTGACAAATAGCAAAATTATAAATAAAATTATTAAATAAAATCTCGGAGCAGTTTGTATTGATGCCCCGGCGTCTTCAGGTAAACTTGGACAGTTTTTTGTAATCACAGTGGCACATGGGGACTTATTTTATTTTAACCCATTTCCGACAGTAGTTTTTGTTGTTTGCTTGTCTATTCATTTGTTTTCGCTTTTTTGTATGTTTTTTCAACTAAATAAAGCTGAATATAGAGTGAATTTTGTCACTTGCACAAATAGGGTTGACTCGTTCGTGTATCTTGGCAGTCGGACTGAAGTGCGCTCATTAACACGAATGTGTGTAATGCGTGTAATCTTTACTCCTTGCACCATAATAGGTAATATCTATCTGGCATTCCAGCAGCTCCACGGCTGCTATAATCTGCTTATGTTCCAATCCTGATATTATATCGGCCGAAAGCTTGGTCTTTAAAGAAGAAAAATCCGGATGATGAGCTCGTGCTTTTTACACGCATGATGCCGATGGCGTATTATGCTTCATTTCCAGTATGCATACGATGCATCATTTGACCGAAGGCACGGAATCGGACTGAATGCAAGCCGCTGAAGCCATAGTCGCAGTTTTGGTGCGTGAAAGACGTCTCGATTATTTGGTCGTACGGCGAGAACATACGTCATCATTAGTGGGTTGAAGCGTTGTGTCTTCGTCATCAGCATAGATCAATCTTCCCATAGACAGTGCCTGCATTGGACTGTCACACATTCTAATGAAACCGCTAAACTAAGTCTTAAAATTTTTTATTTGTCCGCTGACAACCGTAAAGTTTTTTTGCTATCAGATTATGCACGTTTTTGCGATCCAAATGTCAAGCTCACCAAAACAGTGAACGGTCAGACCTATTTGCTTATAATTATGTCTTGGCTATGGGCTTGCAACTGAAAGTGTTTAATATAGGAAAGGGTAAATTATCAGCCTACGCACATTTTACATTTCTATTTGCAAAAGGCTTTTCCGTCACCCAACATGAAAATGACACTACACTCCATATAAGCCCACGGTTATAATTGTGTGAAATTTGTACAAGCTTAGTGGTTGCATTAATGTATCTATACTAAATACATGGTTCGACGTTCGCAACGATTGCAGCAATTGGTTGTAGCGGAGAGTTGCGACAAAGATTCACAGTGTGAATGGGACTTGAATTCAGCATGCCGCGAGCAATGTGCAGTCTGTTCGCTCGATATAAGCAGCACTTAGAACATGACCCACAGAGAGGCAACGCCGACCAAGAAACCGCGTAACAGCGCGTGCGACGCACAAAGAACGTAATACACAGTTTGCACATACAGGAGCAGTTGAGTAATATCCTAGGCTACGTAACTGCATATGTCAGATGATCGACTGGTAAAGAAAGCTTTGCTGGGCTCAGTCGATGGCGTACGGCAGAGAGGAAGCCCTCCGCGGAAATGGAGAGATAACATCACTGAGAAGACCGAGTTGACCATGTGTGAATCTGTGAGACTGTCGCAAGATCGAGAGACATGAAAAAGGATTGTATTTTGACCCAAGCGGTTGTTAACCAAAGGACAAAAAAGAAGAAACATTGCTGTATCTTGTTCTATCATGTGCAACAAAAGTTTCAGTTAAATTAAATCAAATGTGTTAGAGAAATTCGTGACTCAAAGTGTACGGATGCATTTTGGTTGTAGTAACTGTACTGAGTGGCCCCCATCGGTTACGACCTAGATTACTCTTGTCGCTCCGAAAACATTGAATTACCCGATAAAGTAATATTATCTATATGAGGCGATATGCGCCATGGGTGGGTGAGCATCGCATGGAAGGTAAGCCATTGTGCTGCTGCTGCTGACGCTGACGACACGTCGCTTGCATGTTGCAGTCTGGAAACGTAGGAAATAATGCGCGGGACATTGTAATCACGACGTGTCCGTCGGCTATACGCTGGCAACACGCACGTAAAATATTAATAAACCACAATATCATCTCAACTCGTAGAATGATAGCGTCCCGATACGCCTAACGTATTTTGCAGTCTACCGGGCGTATGACAGAATAGCTTCGTTAGCGATAGTGCCACATTTTACCCGCCATGGTGATGAGGTTTAGAAGTGAACGGTACTGATGTTTGTCCTATTGTTCAGAGAAACTGAAGAGTTTAAACCTTTATTAGCATGTTCCAGTCCGATTCATAACTGGCATTGCGGTGATAAATCATATCCATGTGTAAGTCTAATAATAATCCGAAACAACAAAACCATCCTGAATTGGTATCCAAAAAGTGAAATCCATAGGCTACTAGTATGGGTTTATACATTTTAGATGTCACTAAAAAGTGGGCCAATTTTTTTATAAAAGTAGGCCTGATTACAAAATTGTCAAATTTAGCGGCTTAGCCTATTTTCGACTGCAAGTGCACGCTCTAGCAGAAGTAAAGAGCAGCTACTTACAGGCCCGACAAAGCATCTGAAGCTTGATTTTAAAGACTCCGAAAATTGCCCCCTCGGCACTCATTCAGCATCGAAATAGTGATGTCGAAGCGAGTCATCTGTATAAATTATTTACTTGGCGAGCACTTTTTCTTACGTTGCCTATCCTGGCAGCGACCGTTAGTCGACATGTAACCTACTGCACCGCATCCCAGAAACTAATTCGTGAAAACATTTAGGCGACGTAATTAATCTCTACGGTAAAAAGCAAAGCTAGGCTATACTTACACAAACGTAACGCGAAGCGACAGTGAAAAAAGGAAAAAGCATTAATCACGAGTGGAGTCGAAAAGCATAAGATGAGTGTACCTGATCACTATCGACCTTCTCCTAACGTCTCGTGGCCGCTAATTTTTCAAAACGTCACACTCGGGCATTGCCATCTGAATCTTTTTCTATAAGTAGCTTCGCTACTCCAGTACTTCTATTTACGCAACTCCGATTAGTCAATTGATTCTGGTAAAAATCTCGATTTCTCACTGACAAATAGCAGAAGAGCAAATATGCGGATTACAGTCAGTCGCGGCAAATATCCAACCAAGTTCACAAATCCGTAGTCATTGACGCAAAATGTACCGACTGACTTGCGACAATTTGAAAGACATTTCTTAAGTTAATACGCATCGCAAGGCTTTGCGACGGAAATATTATGACGACAATAGTCATGTACACACCTGCGTCGCTTCGCAATGCACATGGCGAATGATGACGCACACGGCGTATTCTCTCGGACTTCTTAACACAGCGATTTGTGAAACGATTCACAACTGATGACATTGAACGGCACAAATTTATAGGGCGACAAAAGTCACGGTAGATGTTTACCAGCATTTTTGTCTGTTACACGAACGTTGACAAAATATTGCAGATATACCTCTGCACATTTACTGACTATACGTCACTCAGCCAATCCTAGATCTCAATTCTCAACGATGGAATAGACACGTAGGCCCTAAGCCTGTGTGTATGATGCATTGTGTATTCGTCGACAGTAGCACTTTGCCTGAACAATGGAAAGCTTTCTGGAGATGCTTTAGTCAATAGTGGATCCAGGAATAGCTGCACGGGAGCTCCTCGGAGCGACCAAAAGCGCGTCTCGCCTTGAAATGAGTATTGGTATGCTAGCCTCGTATTCTGTGACGTACAGCACACATAGAACAATAATTGTTTCTCTGACTTCGCTGCAAATACGCGAATTAATCTACTTTTTACGGCGAAACCTTTTTATTTCCTTATCATGTGTATTGCTGTTGTTTATTTTTGTTTTCTTCCTGTGCTTAATTCTGGTACTTATTTGTACAAACACGTTTGAATTAAATAACTGATTGATTGATCGATTCAAGCCGTATTCGCGGAATGAACACTCACCAACACCCAAATCTTTCAGTTGAACAGTCTGAGTATACTTATTTTCGGTTTGTCTGAATCAACTGACGCTTCATGTAGGCCTAACTTCGTGGATAATGAGATAGTTATGGTATAAAGCAACGATGTAACTAAAATCGGCGAAATGGCTTAACGGCACTGCCCATGCAACTATCAACACGGAAACAGCAATGAATCGAATCGAACACCACTTTATTGTTCAGCTCTTTCGTCAGTCTACAACAATAACAACTTGTGTGCTTGTACCTACTGCCCGATCGATGTGCAGCATTTAACACCCAGTGATCCTGCTATCAGTCCTCAACACACGCTTCTGTTGTATTCAAGACACTGCGTTGGGTTCAACCGCCAGGCAGCACACGTTTGTCATTTGACCAAATTGGTCATCAAAACTTACCAACTGACCATTATTCAGTCGACTGCATTGCACACCAAGGGTCAGAGCTCCGCTGTAGCCTACTGTACGGTACCTATCCTATCCGCACGCTGAGACATTACATCCATCTGAGATTGTTTTGACTATAGGCAAAATATAATTAGGCCCCTACAAGGGACGTTTTCAGACAAGTAATCGATCCAAGGGACCTGTATTCCATCACTTAGGCCTACTGTATTAGCAATAAATACCTACTGCCAGATGGTTGTACGAACTGCATATCCGTTATCAGCTTCTTCTTGTAAAACTACTCGCTCTGTGTCAAAGATGTTCGGAACATCTGTGTTTGTTTTTGTGTTTATTCACCGACTCTGAATGACAGATTTTGTATCGGCTGTTCTGCAACCAAGGCGTTACCGTATCGTATGATATATCCTACCGTAACCCTACACTCTGCTTACAGTGCGTAGGCTACTTCTAAACCACGTTCTTCGTTTGCACTGAATACGGAATCGACACGGCACGGTGGTGTAGTTTATTTTACTCCATGCATACAACGCTTGATTGCTTGGCGGAGTCCACTTGACCACGTCTAGGCCTGTAGGTTCGTTCGTTCGTGTACTTCAAGTCCTGCAAACTCCAAAACGTGTCGCTGGACAAGCACGCCACCCACTCAGCGCCAAAGGTTTTTTTCAGCCACGACAACTACGCCGTATCCCACGCTTGCTAGATGACTCCGTCGCCACACTGGTTCACGCGTTCGTCGCTAACCGCGTCGACTACTGTGTCGGTATACTGGCCGGCGCGCCGAAGAAGACGACAGCTGAGCTGCAACGAGTTCTAAACGCAGCTGCGTGAGTCGTATCGAACAGCGCAAATACGATTGAGTCAGTGACTGACCCACTTCCGTCGTAACGTTCTGACGTCACTAACCGGATCCAGTTCCGGCTGTGCGTCTAGGTGTACAAGTGTCGGCACAGCATGGCTACTATATACCTACCTGGTCAATCTCTGCCGACCTGTCTCCAGCATTGACGGCCACATACACCTGCATCGCTGCGATCTGCTGACCGTGACTAGCTAGACGTTCCGCGAAACGAGACAGACTGCCGACACGTGTGCACTCAGAATTTCAGACACACTGGTCTGCCTGCTTGAAACGCTCTTCTTACATACGAACACTATAATGGCGTAGCCAGGATCTAGTTGTAGTGGCGGCACTTATGGGAAGGGGTGTCTCCTCCGCACGGGGAAAGGGTCTGGGAAGGAGCTATGCCCCCTCCCCAGAAAATTTTCGGATTTTTGGCGTGAAAATGACGTGTTTTGGTGCATTTTTGGCACTAGTTTTAGTAACTGAGTAGGCTCCTAGGGGGGCACGTGCCCCCAGTGTCCCCCCTATGGCTACGCCAGTGAAACACTATACACCCACACCATTCTGTCTGTACGACTATGTTCTACTAGCACACCAAGCACGTCCGAAGTTGTTTACAGTTCACGGGCTATACGAAGTACTTGTTTGCTTACTTATTTCGTCAGCATCTGTCAGCAGAGCACGGATTGGTGTGCTGGTCGCGACTCGGCACAGAAAAAAACGGGATTGATGCTGGTCGGATCGAGAAGCAATACGTATGTCTAAGGGACCAGTCACCATGCAGACACAAAACGTCCGTACGTACGCAGATCATCAATTAAGCCGCGGTGCGTGGGATAGGACTTGGAAGTCTGGCTGGACCGTACCGGGCCGGGCCAGGAAATCACATCTTTTAAATGTAGCTTTTAACTCTTGACTTGCAGTGAGTGAGAAGCGTAATGTGAATGCACCGCTAGTATTAACGACGCGCTATAGGCTATTTCCTTTACACCGGCGTTACTCCGCATTTCCCGCCTCATTAGAGCCTATAGGTCTACCCTACATGTACTATCTCTATGTAAACCGCAGATATAGGCTTAGCACACGATAACAAAAACCGAGGTCCGAATGTCGCAAATTCATTTCACTGCTTTGTTCAAGCAGTCCGTAAACAACGACTTGGGGCTAAAGTGATATAACAATATACCGGTAGGCCTAATGGCAAACATGTCGCTTAAAACTCGAACTGTTGAAAAAACGTGCAAAGTCCGATTGGTTAGCCGATGCATGAATATTCCACGCAACTGCATGTTAACTTAATTAATGATTAGATTTCTAAGTAATAAAGATTTAAACTTTTATACGGTAGCCTATCTATAAAACTACACGAGCCGTTTTAACGAACTTCAATGTTATGCTGTGTGAATAACTGAATACTCGTGCTCCTTGTCGCCTACGACGCCTTGACACTCTCGACCTAGCCTTCCCTACTTTTTTCTAGGCACATTTTTACAGCTGTTTCTGTCTGGCGCCGGGACTAAATCCTAAATATCAAGACTATGGCTGAGTCAACGTAAAACATAAGTGCTGCGAGTATCAATCATTGTCATTATATTATGATTTCAATTAATACAGTAACAATGCGCCACAAACAGAATACGGCGCAGTTCTATTCTATATGCTCAGAGTTAACGATCATACGACACAAAAAACAAACGCTGAACACACGTACGAACTTATTACCATACAGCAAACACTGACTAACCAGGAAAATGTCCACAAGGTTTCGGAAAACATCGCAAGCCTCTTCAGACTACGACAGCTTAGGACGTGTCTTGACACACACGTATAAACGAACAGCGAAAGCAACGGACGGATGGCCACTGGCACATACTTCGGACTAGCAGGCAGCACGACGACAGTCAAATCATACAGATGAAAGCAGCAGAAAACGAATATGTTTGCTCAATAATCTTAGGCAGTACGCAGCATGCCATGATATAGCATTTTCGAACATGGTGATACAATGGTAACATTCTGCAATCATACGTGAAAAGTGCTATTTCAACATAACACGGTAAATTCTGAGTTCAAGTAACGCCGACTCAGAAGAGAATTCGATGCACTGACAAAGCTTACATCTGTGGAATAAACTATCAGAACGACACAACGCTTCAACTGCATACGCAATGCTTACGGCAATGACTAGAAAGCGTGCCCAGGCGTGCAGTATTCCTAACGCATTGCAACAAATAAAAAATGCAGTGCAAACGAATAAAAGGACAACTTCCTAAACCTGCATATAGTACCGTACAAAGTAACACATCAGTCACCTTTAAGACAGTACAAAACACTGACGCATACGTCTAAAAGTCACAATAAGCCTTGACATATTGCTAGCATCGGCACATGACGATGACCTACAAAAATATCGCAGAGCAGAACCATACCATTCAACAGTGGGTAGGCCTACATAAAAAGGGGTACATGTATATTAAATTCGAGCAGTTGGACGGTTAAGGAAACATGTAGCCTCAATCATTGCATTGAAGCAGTGGCGGACACAAGGGGAAGGCGCCAAGGCCCCAATCTCAATTTTTTGTTACCACAGATATTAGGGACTCTGAAAAATAATTAAAACTGTTGCCACCAGATCTCCCTAGATGGAACATAGGGATCCTACTTCTAAGGGGAGAGAGGAGAGAAAAAGCGGGAGAGGCAGAGGGAAAGAAAGCAAAGCTCACGTGACGCGCGATAGCAACAGTCCTGTCACTTTGGCAATCAGTGTACAGGATGTAATGCATCTTGAAAAAGCACTCGAATTTGAGGCTCTCGTATGGAAGACTCCTTAAATTTAAGTGGTATACGCCGGTTGTCCAGGTCTATCTCCAGCAATTTCGGCGCAATTCAGTCTTAAAATGTGTGTCACAACCTGAAATCGCAAAAAATTACTAAAACCCCCTATTTTGAAGGTTCAAGGTCATTCAAGATCACAGATGTTGACATTCTTAAAAAGCTTGACACTAGTGCTATCATAAGAAAAAAGTTTGTGCCTATCTGCAACTGTTTTCATGCTAGACGAGGCAATATCAGTAAGATAACCACTTTTATAGCGTGGTACCCCTCTTTTTACGCTAGTGTGCGCAGGCCTCCTTGAACCTAAGAGGTCGGCACTTGGACTGCTAAAACCTGCGTTTAATGCTGAAAATTCCATATGCAGGTTGTCTTGGTCTATCTTCAGGCACTGCATCGCAATTCACTTGTGAAAAGTGCGCTGCGGGAAAAAATTGCAAAAAATTAACTAAAAACCCCTCTTTTGGGGGTTCAAGGTCGTTCAAAGCCATCGACGTTGATAAAATTAAAAAGCCCATGACCAGTGCTTGTTATGATAAGCAACATGTCTGCAACCGTTTTCACACTAGAAGAGCCAATACCGGCAAAATAATGTCTTTTTAAGGGAGTACCCCTCTTTGACGCCTTCGTTCAAGGGGAATCCCCTTACTTAGAGGCACGAAATTTCGTCACCATAAATTAGAGTTTTTGGGGCAGCGCACAGTGAAGATTTTGTGATCCTAGCTTGCACTGTTTTGATACAGATCACGAGTATGACGGACGGACAGATGAACGGACAGACATCTAGACGATGGCTAAAACGCGCGAAGCATTCTGCTATCACGCGTAAAAATTGTAACAATATGTAACTCAATGAGCACATGGTCTGAATTAAACAACCCATAGGATTCAATCCCCAATCTGTTACATTGTATTGGCAGACAAAACAAAAACACCGGATTTTAATGTCCACGTTTATCTGGGTGAGCCAGTCGTCCCCACTACCTTAAACCATCTGAATTCGTGCCTGTGTCAAGTGGCCATAACAGGCATTTAGTGACTAGAGCATCAGACTGCATTAACAAACAGTGAACTAATAATGTTCCAATGCACACAACATGACTTCAGTGACTAGTCAGTGCAGCATCGTCATTTACTACTCCGAGAACTAACTAACTGACTACTGCAAGACAAACAAGATATGAACAAGTTGCAATGATCCACAAATTGACTTGCAACAATTCCGTACACATTAGTAGCCTGGTGGCGTGGTGTAGTGGTAACGCGTCTGATCCGATCAGCGAAGTTACTGTACGCCGGGCCTGATTAATAGTGCGATGGCTGACTGCCTGCAGGCAGGTGAACCATCTCAGGATGTAACCAACCGCCTAGGTCAACTCAGCCTTCCATCCCTCCGGGGTAGGTAAATCGAGTACTGGTCTATCTGGCTGGGGTTAAGGCGGGGCACGTTCATCTCTGTTGGGTGGCAGGTAACACTGTATGATCCCATATGACAAGTGACCCTCCGTAGCTCTGTGAGGGGTTCGCTCCTTAAGAGCTATAATTCTGACCTTTACCTTTACCTTTACCTTTACACATTTGCTTCAACACTCCATCAGTGTTCAAAGACCAGTAAGCTGCATGAAAATGGGAACAGTGGTAATGCAGTGGCACTTGATTCATCGTGCACGACAAACAAGATATGAACAAGTTGCAACAATCCATGGCTGACCATCCCAGTATGTAACCAGCCACTCAGGTCAACTCAGCCTGGCCATCCCTCCGTGGGTAGGCACAATGAGACCAGCAAAAGCTGGGACGTAAACAGGCACACCGTGCGATGCACTGGCCCTGCATCCGTGATCTTAAAGTGGAAAAAACTGGCGTCTGGTTGAGGGCTGAGAAAACGGAGATCAGCGCCACCCAATAGATCTTAAGGTCGGGAAGGACTTTACGTTTACCAAACAAAAACCAAATCACATCATGTCGTAATGCCTGATGGGGCAAAGCAACTTAATTCGGATTTCAAAAGATATGTGCATCTTTTAAAATCTGAATTAAGCAAGTTTTCTTGTGTCTACAAATTTATGAAAATTGATAAATGACTTCATAATGCATACGACTAATCACACGTTTATCATCTGCCGCACTGCAGCTGTTATCAAATGTTAAAAACATGATTACAAATGATATAAAAACTGACTAAAATTGATTTTTATCAATTTCCATATTAAGTCAACCATCAAAAAATTCAGGAAAAACTTGAGCTTGAAATTCATAACTTATGGACTCAAAACTTTCACTTATAAGAATATTCCAGATCTGAAATATTAAAGTTTAAAATTCGAGAAATTTCCAGGATCTCTACAAAATTCTCGCCTTTTGCAATGTTCTGGACAGTAGACAGTGGCAAATACTTTCTAGGTTTTCTAGGCTAACACCTACTAATACAACTGAATATAGAAGTCAAACACTAAAAGTAAAACCCTACTAAAAACACCAATATTACACAACAGCAACAACGGACTACAATCATGCAGCTAGTGACTACAACAACAACATTACGTCGGCATTGAACAGCCGTATTAAAATCTCCACGACTGCAATCCCCAACACACTCTTCAAAATTCATAAATACAAAAAAAATATGAATATGTTCACCGCTATTAGTAATCAGCTATGATCGTAATTAAAGCTCATTAATCATCTGCAACAGAATTACTGTTGACTAAACTGTGTTCAAAAAAAACAAAATAAAAAAGTTATGCCTTACAGTGAACAAGACATTAATGATTTCTGGCATAACAATACAACAAAAAATGACGGCCCACCAAAGCAGAAAATGTAATGGAAAGCAAATACAACAACTAACTGAAGATTAGATAATTAGAACTAGAGTAACAGACATTGACAATGTAACTGCAAGGAATATCTTTAAATAAACTCATAAGCTGAAACAACAATAATCTCTAAAAGTTGTAATTTGATGACTTCGTACAGATTATTGCAGCTGATATCGTGAGATTTATACAAAAAGATCTCATAGATTACCACAAGTGCCAAGCTGTAACTAACGTTTTATCTAAGACGGCTGATAAACCTACATTCCACAAGGGCAATGCTGGCTGCCCTGCCCCACACGGCAGATTAAAAAATACAACTGGAGATCACGATGTAGTTACTCAAATAATGTCTACTTTAAGATAACATTTAGCAGGTCTGAATCTGCTGATTCGGTCGAGAATTTGATTCACGGCTGGTGACAGGCAGAAAATATTTCAACTCCTTCTTTTCCGAACACAGCATAACGACGAAAAGAAAACATCAAATCTAACTACGAAGTGGCTGACATATTAAGTCGGAGTGATATTATGTACAAAACACAGAATAGAAATAATACATATACAGACGCACATGACAACGTGGTATCACCAGATACAACAAAACAAAACTAGCACCAGTGAATATGAATTCATTGGACGAACCACTGCAGTAGGAGCTGATTTCTGGTTCTCTTGCTTTAAAAGAATTACTATCAATTAACGCGGACTAATAAGTAAACATCAGATGCATTTCTGAACATTTCCGTCAGTTACCTGAAAAACAGATTCAAGCTAACTCTAGCTGCTTAGCAACAATAGCTGTGATTAGAATTTGCTCATCATGCGGCTAAGTAACAAGACAAGTCACTGGCAGCCTGAAGGCCTGAAGTCACAGGCCAGCCTGGCAGGCTGCTACCTTTTGCCATTCTAGTGAGCCAATTTGTAGTACCAAACGCAGAAGCTTACCCTTCCACTGTAAAATCTTTGACAGGTTTTCTGCCATTTAGCAAACAGTTAATTGATCGACTAGCAGATAGACAGCAAATAATGGCCAGTCAATATTTACAGCCATTTGGCCACCAGTTAGTCGTTTGTAAAACGTCTAATTAAGTAACCCGCTAATGCTTAGTTAACCGACCGGTTAAAAACCAGAAACCAGACCTCTGCAAGCACACTGTGTAACACAACTGACTGCTTCATCGTGGATGACATCAAAGCGGACATTGCCTCCAAGTCATCCAGAGCAGAGCACCATCTCACAGAACTCATGATCGACAATGAACACACGAGGAGATATCAACCACTATTGGGCGAACGAAACTGAATTAATCTTCCACAACAACAACTCACTGTGATTTTGATGATGATTTCGTCTTCTTAAAAGCCTGACGCCTCCGATCTCTCCTACACATGCAAACATTTTTCACTTCCAAGTACTAATGCAAACAGTGGTCAGGGGCTCACTAGCGTTGGCGCACTATATAAATTGATGTTCTACATACTAAGTTTCACTTACTTCCCGACAGAAACACAAGTCATTAGTCGGTATGCATGTCAGAAAAAAAAGTTACTCATGAATTTTCATAAAATTCCTGGAAAGGACAGGCACAACAGTAAGTTGGTTTGAATACCAGGCTTATCTAAACTCTTCATCAAAGACTTTTATACATCGATCAACACTGCAAAATAGAATAATACATGGTATTATTATCATGGTACCACTCACCTATACGAAGCAGTAGAGCCCACAGTGTTCCGCGAGCAGCGGAATTTAGAGTCAAGCCACAAAATTTTCCCCTTTCTGCAGAATTTTGATATTTCCACAGCATTTTGCAGAATTTTGCAGAAGTTGAGAAGTGACAGGCAATTACTAAGATCTTTGACTTGATGATGTAATTTTATCACAGGAAAAATCAAACTGAACTGCCTAAAACTATGGGCCATACTAATAGCTATTGCAATACGGCACAATCGTGAATAAACCAAAGCAACTTGACAAAATGCACTTTTGAAAAAAAAATTAATATTTTTTTGTACTTTGCTAGCAGAACTCCGCACAATCGGCGACTTCACTTTTTGACTTAAGACTTTTGCTGAGCCTTTTCGCTGAGCCAAAGCTAAAGCTGAACGCTAAAGTCTGTATTTAGACAAAAGTTCAACTAAACGATTAAAAATGGCGGAAAACCAGTAAACCTAACAGGAAATAAATCAACCAGTTACGCTTGGACTTACTTACTTAATTGCGCCATGCACGCAAATGACGTAATTACATAACGTCTTACGTCACTGTGTAGCCATTACGGTGTTTATTTTTGGTACCAGACTGTTTTAATTTACTAAACTATCCGTGCTAGTTGCCATGTTTTTCGCTGAGCGAAATCATTTCACTTTTTGACTTAAGTAGGTACTCAGACCGAAGTTTAAACTCAGCGAAAGTCTCAGCGAAAGTCTAAGTCAGAAAGCCCAATGTCACTACGCCAGCCAGCCCTTCAGAAACTAAAGTTTCTGTACAAGATAGAGCTCAGCTTACTCACAAACGGAAAGCTGCGGTGAGCCACGGAATCTGTATAATTTTGAAGTGGTAAGCTGCAGAATTTTGCAAACTGGCCCACAAAATTTGGCAAAATTTTCCGCAGAAAACTGTAGGCCCTACTGAGCAGTATAATCCAGTGACACATGTGATGTAAAGGTTTGCTCACTGCAAGTTCTCTATGATAAATTAATAGCTAAATTATAACCTAACATAGGTTTTTAGATGAATACACAGTTTTAGTTTCTAACGATGTAAGGTACCCCACAGACAGTAATCACACAGCGTCACATACAACATATTCCTCTTTCCATCACATTATATCTGACCGACATCTGACCGACATAAGAAACCCATAACAACTATCTTCAGAAGTTTTCCCAAGAAGACCACTGTGGCAAAATGGTAATCGGAGAATCAGTGTCAAAGCATTTAGCTCTGGATGCACTTATGTTGAAGCTGTAACTAGTGACCTTGAACACCAAAGTGTAAAGTTTCTAATCCAGCTCTATTAGCTGCAACACAAAGTAAAGACAGAAGCTTATTCGTTTGTTCATTCATTCAATCCATCTTTGTTGCAAGATATTCTAATAGCATAATTTTGGTGAAAATCGACATCGTAGAAACAACATAACGGGTGCACGTACACATATCAGATTTAAGTTTTTTTAATGCTGCTGCATCAGTGCACAACCAAACTCGTCACATCACATAATGCCTTGGCACTGGCAGAGGCATGCGTAAAACAGACCAACTAAGCAAAAGCTGAGAGAGACTGTTAGTTAAAAGTACCTGGCCATGCTGCGCTGTTCATTCTTCTCCTGTAGCATCGACTGAGTCTGTTCAAGTTTCTGCTGCAGCTGTTCTAGCTGCACTGTGTCTCCCGACCTCTCGCACTCATCCATCGTCTGCTGTAGTTCATCGGCCTCGTCCCGCAACTCTTGGATTGACGTGTACATGTTGTCGCCTTCATCCTGTGGCCACAGTACACAATCATCACAGCTACTGTAACGTTCTTGCAGCTACAAAGTATTACAAATTCACCGATTCGTGTATATCTTCAGCTTCAGTCAATGTCAATCGATACAATTCTACGTGGCTGTAATATTGACGACAACGCCAAAGTCTCCATTCAAGCTTTGTTTCACTCCTCTGTATCTGACTGTTCCTCGAGTATTATTTTTCATCACTTTCTATTTTGCTATTCATCCAAATTTCCACCGATTTTGCAATTTTCAAAAACTTTTTTCTGTTCAGAGATAATTATCAAGAAATGAAAAATGTCAGTACTTGTAGATAAGAATTCCATACTCTTTCAAAATCTGGGTCTTCATCAAAGACTTTCCCATCTGGAAAAAAATCCAAGACTTTCCAGAGTCTGTGAAGACTCCTTTCACCACTTGCATTTTTTCCAATTTATTAGGTATTATCTACGATTTCTGGGCGGGTGGTTACTGGAAGCAAATGCAAGAAGCATAAGTGAACTTTCTGGTCAATGCTTCTGGTTACCTTTTTTTGCGCAAAACATACCACTGTTCACAGTTGCAGAGCAGCAAGAGCCAGCAATACTGCCACGATCATTCACCATTTACAACAAGCCATTAATAGAAAAAATGAAAAATTATAAGCTAACATACCTTGGGATTTCGAATCTCAATATGGACTAGCAGAGATGTTATTTCCATTTCTTCACTATATCCATTTTTCAGTTGTACTGACCGATAACCTGACACACAGATAGCACAAACTTGAGTCAAGCATCAGTGGAAGGAGTGACCGTAAACGAACTACAAACGAACATGTCAATAAACAAATGAATTACCTTGCACAAATCCAAAAACTTTAATGCTGCAAAAAGACCTATACACTCGATTCTATTCACCTTCAAATGAAAACTCTTATGTACATAGTGATATCAAAACAAATGAACTGAAGACTTCAGAGTTGGTAACTGTAGTTAAAAATCTCCATCGCAAATTTCAGCCAACCAGTACAAATAGCAAAATGGTTACTGAAATAAGTAATACCCTATCCGATAATACCACTGATGACTGCATATGGTATCCCATTGCACAAAATAAAGAACACGATACAGCCTAGTGACAAACTACCTTGGCCTTAGTTATAATCAACACAAAAGACAACTTTATACCCTTGGACGTCAAGTGCGACAGATGAAGCCACTGACCTGATCGTACACATCGGAGTGGAAATGTAGCTTGTCCGAGGAAATTTGGATCACCAAACATGTCAACGTCTTGGACTACAAACCGAAGCAGAGCCACCGATGGATTGATAACGTCAAACTCACATGATTCCGACCAGACGGGATTTAATCCATTGTCAGCTGTACACACACAGACAGAATGGAGTTCAACATCAACTAACTAAGCAAACATGTTTTCTGCAAATTACATCAACTGCTACTTTATACAATGGGTTTTTTAAATCAGCCAACTTTGTTTCAGAATTACGCCAAATATAGGGCCAAAACCCGTAATTAAACTTCTACAAGTTGTAGAAACAATTTTTGATTACATAATACGCAAATAACATTAAGAAAATAGCGTAGCGCACCCTTCGTATCTGTTTTATATTTGTTGCAGTCGTAGTCGCAGCCAATAATCTCAATCTCGACAAACGGACATGCGATGCCACGACCGACTTTTACCAAGTGTCTGGCGCTCAGCACCTAAAAATCAAGCACACGGAATGCTGTCAGCAAATCACATCCAAAACAAGCTCCTAAATGTACCTAGAAAATGCAAAACTACCGACTCCAAAGACTGTCTTATTATGCAATGCTACAGTGCTAAAGCGGTGAGATGTTGGCAATGTGCCAGAATGCAGCCAAACACCATTGAAGAGATGAATGAACGGTGCTCAAAAGTCAAGACAGATAACTTATGAATATTGCACTACGCAATTACGCATGCATATACTGGTAAAGAATATAGCAGACGAAATCAGTCAGTAAATGCAAGAGACTTCTGCACATCTATGAAACAATCTCCCCCCCCCCAAATTCCTGCGCAACTCTTTGATTAACTCCGTGGACTGATAAATGGAAGAAAAAGCATCAGATGCTAAGATAAGAATGTCTAAGTAAACCAACCACTTAATCTGACTTACCGTGACACTGATAGTGAGTGGGTCAACGTTGATCAACGTGTGCTTGTCGAATGGCGAGTAAGACGTCTGTTTGAAGTAGTCAGGCTGCAGCACATAGCCACAGTGACCATTACACAGGAACCAGCCCTGATTCAGCTGCATTGGCCGATCTGCAACGTGCCCCAGCAACGACACAGATTATTGCTACCAATACTGACTGCCACGTACTTTCTGTTTACTGGCAATTTTTTTAGTTGAGTTACTCCAGGTTCTAGCATCTGCTATGACTTGGTGGCTGAGTGGTTAGGACATCGCAAGCACAATCGGATGTCACAAGTTTGACTCCCACGCATTTCAATGCCACGTAACAACTCTAGGCAAATTGTTCACTCACATGTGCTTCTGTCACCAAGCAGTACAAATTAATGCGATGCTCTGTTGAGAACAAACCAAAAAATAATGGCAGCCTACTGCCAGGTATATGACTGTGTCACCTGTGAGCTAACTGCCTAGAGACTGCGATCAGTTCTGGACCCTATGCTCATAACCAAACACAAGACTACCTTAAATCCAAGTACAGGGCTTCAAAGCCATAAAAATCAAACAGTACTCAGTTGCTTAAGATGCAGTCAAATTATACGTGCATTGTAGTTTTAGGATTCAGACCATGCTCCAAAAATTTAAAATTGAACTCCGTTTATCGCTCATAACATAGTTGCTATTGCACGTATTTGCACGAAATTTCATATGAGAATTAAGTTTGACGTTCTACATGTAGTTATACTATAAAATCGAACAAAAATGAAATTTAACATGGCGACGGCCACCATTTTGTATTTTAACACAAAGCATAACAAATCAGCTGTTGACTGAAAAAGGTTCATAAAATTTTGCAGGAATGTGGTTAGTTGCTACTTGAAATAAATCATGTAACCAGAATCGAGAAAAGTAGTAAATTCAAGATGGCGGTGGTCACCTTTTTAAATGTCGTTCATCACTTATAACTGCTTTTTCACCCATCTGCGTGAAATTTGCTATGTAGACTAAATTCGCTGTCCCACATACAGGCTTGCCATTATATTAAACAAATAACAAAATGCAAGATGCTAGAGGTTAGTAGTAGTAGTCATTGTTGTGTACAAAGTAACTGTTCAATGACCTTTCAAACTTTGATAAAACTGCAAATATTATATATAAAAAAACTGCAAGCAATTCATTTAATGTTGTATAAGCGCTGAACATTATGCATTAGCTTAGACATTTATATCTGGCTACTGAGAACAGATTAAATGTCTAAGCTAATACATTAGTTTGGGC
>Ga0209367_1001504_pt1 | contig 28824 bp, 15 predicted proteins | sample WorMetLIZISLAND2_FD_187412 | JGI IMG/M metagenome (GOLD analysis project Ga0209367, IMG submission 187412) | Marine gutless worms symbiont microbial communities from Max Planck institute for Marine Microbiology, Germany - Olavius geniculatus... ...
CAGAGTCAATAACATGCTGATCCAAACGATTCCATCTGTTGATGACCCGCTCAGAGAAGAAATGGTGTCTGATATCTAGGCAGCATCTGTTTTTCACAAGTGATTCCCTCTGTGTTCCAAACAAATGAAAATTACTTTGATCTAAATCTAGACTGTGTAGCAAATGCTGTAGCAGTTCCCAGCCCATTTTTACAATTTTCTTAACTGTCTATGCGCCAGCTGCACGTGGGTCACTGCCATTTTAAAGAATGACACCTTTCTGCAGCAAACCTGGTCAATTGCTGCGAATTGCTGATAGTAATCAATCAGACAATAATGCCTGGTAATATTGTTCATTCACAATATGTCTTTCGAGCAAAAAAGTTTGCAAGAACAATTCTTCAAGTAAACCAAAAAATGCTTTGTCTGCAGCTGACCGTTTTTCCATAAGCACTGCTCCAACACTGACATCATCACTAACTGACTCAGTGATTTTCAACCAGGGTTCCGCGGAACCCTAGGGTTCCGCGAGCATCTGCCAAGGGTTCCGCGGCTCGTCAGTAAAAACAGTGTCTTGTAGGCCTATGCAAAATTTACTGATATTGCTCTTGGTTTATTGCAAATTTAATGTCGAGCGTACCAGAAAATATCTTTAGAATATGATGCGTTGTTTTTTGAGTCACCGCTGGTGGTATAGGCCGTTGTGTAAATATTGATTATCGGTAAAAATAAACTAGGTTCGATCGCTGATTGTGATCGACTCAGCGTGTAGAAATTGGGGTCGAAGCGCCAACCTAAGCATGCAAATTTGCAAATTGCTGCTGCTCTCACCCGGTAAATAGAAACGAGGAGCGATTTCGCGTTTTATCAAATTACTTTGGTGCTTGTAAACATTGGCAGCGAAAGTCTAGTAGATTGGCGGTGGGGTCTTTTATAATATTACCTGTGGTAGGACGTATCTGGACAGGCCGACGCTGAGAGCAGTGACAAGTGCGTTGGACGCTTGCAGCAGAAACACGAGCGTCGTACCATCGTTCTTGGTCCAGCCGAAGTACGTGACCACGTACGTCAGCACCAGTCCGGCGTAGCCAACCTCGATGCCGCCGTAGAAAAAGTTGAACGCGAAGAACAGCAGCGCGATCTTGACGCGAAACGTGACGACCGTCTGCGCGGTTGTTGTGACGTCACAGTCACGTGACGGCGAGTGCGCAGAGTTGTCCAACGTAGCGTCTAGTCTGTCATCGACCTCAGTCTCCTCCGTGCTCATTTGCATAACGCCGGCGTTGAGGTGGGAGTGGCGTCGCAGTCTGCGGTAGTCGTTGATGAAGATCGCCAACATGATTAGTCCAACTACCAGGCTGTAGACGGCCACTATGACGAAGACGTGTTTCACTGGCGCGTAGTGTGATTCAGCAGCGGCAATGGTGTAGTCACGCGGCGCGGCGGTTGAACTGTTACGAGTCTTGATGCAGTGCCCCGCAACTTGGCTTGAGTTCCACACATCACCGTCATCATCATCATCAGCAACAGCAGCAGTGTTCTGTAAGAACGGTTTGGCGATCAGCGGTGACGTCATGAAGCCGAGAACACATGTCAAGTTGAGCAGTTGGAGGACAAACGCCGACCTCTGACCCCAAATGCTGACACAGATTAGGTGAGTCGCTGCAACAGAAAAAAAACAAACATCGTTTATTACAAATTACAATAACATATTACAAATTTTGCAACTAAAGAGCCTAAATAAAACCCAGGCAAAACGAAGACTTTTTATTTTTAAGTAGTTTTCGCGGATGAAAATTCTTACAGATTTCACAAACTTGCAATAATTTTTAACATTATTAACATTTAAAGATTTTTTAAAACAAATTTTTAGTAATTTTCAATGTGCTATGATAATTATATTGTTCTGTATTTTTGTACATTACGCTTTTAAAGCAAAGCGCAAAGGTGCAAAAATTCCAACAGGTCTTACGTCACTGCGAACTTCAGACGTTCTGAGACTAATTATAGGCCTGGAGACTGACCCATGCCAATGCCGCAGTTGACGAACTCGGGAGGTCCGAGTGTAGCGAGTAAAGACTCCAAGGACCCGCAACTAGTGACGGCGATGTACATGATAAAGTCGACGTGTAGAGCAATGCTGACGAGCAGGTAATGATTGACGTAATCAAGGACTGGTCCAAGCGACACACTGGCACAGATTGCCAGCAGACCGCGCACCGTAAACACGGTCGACAGTTGGCCGCGTGATCTCAGGCCTACCAGTGCTTCCAAGTCTAACAGACAGGGACCGATCACTCCGAGGTTTAATGCCTGCACACCATGCAAACGCGCCTCGATCACAGTATTTCAGCTTTTTTTCATCATTTCAGTCCTTGCTATTTGTTTCCTTTTACTTTTTTGGATCTCATGCAGGTTCCTGCCTCTTTCATATTACATATCTTTTTGGTTTTCTTCGTTTTTGCGCGCAGCAGCATGTAATGCCATAGCGCGTATATGCGATCGCAATTCTGCCCATCTGTCCGTCCGTCTGTCGATCACACGGATGGACAAGTCAAAAATTGTGGATGCTATAGGATCACCAAATTTTCATTGTCGGCTCTCTGGAGGACTCTCGTTTCATGATCCATAAATTTATCTACAAATTCAAAAGGAGTAGCCCCTATAGCGAGGGTGATAAATGAGAGAGGGTAAGAAAAATTTGCAATTTTAGCCAATATATTACTCTATCTCTGAAAAGGTGCGAGATATGGCCAAGGTTACTATTAATTAGGCCTACTAAGAGAAAGTCGTACACGCGCTTTCGATTGCCACCAGAAACAATAACCTTGGATGACCTTGAACACCAAAATAGGGGTTCTATTGAATTCTTTTGCGATTTTAGCCTAAGACACACATTTCTAGAGTGAGTGGCGCCGAAATCACAATAGACCAGGACAACCTGCGTATGAAATTTCTTTCTTTACTCTGTAAAAAATTTGCAACTTTTTATCCCTGCCCAAGTTTTCCAACCCATACGCGACGATTAGAATATTTCAGTTTTTCATCGTTTTAATTCTAGTTATTGTTTCCTTCAAAGTTTTTTTGATACGAGGTTTTTCTCTTTTCTATAACATGTCATTTTCTTGGTTTTCTTCGTTTTTACGTAGCAGTAGGCTACTTGTTAGATTTATTTCTCAAAGTAAATAGGATAAGCCTACATATAGCACGATGTCGTACCACTGCGAAGTAGCTGGCGCAAACGCAGAGCGTGCGAAGCAGTTTGTCAATTATTAGCTTCTTTGTCGATGCGACAACAGCAGACGCAACTGCAGGCGACATGTTGCGACTGTCACGTTTTACACCGTCAATGACTGACAACGATACTGCTGTCACTGCTGTACAAGACAAACTGGCCACGTATAGGCTGCCGTCGTACGTGTTTAACCACAGGCGCCGTGCACTTTAGGATTAATCGTAGGGGAGGCCGGAGGCATCGATCGACATTTGCGTTGTGACATACGGGGAGCGAATTGTTCCCCAAAAATTTTAACCTGTCGGAAAAATGTCCTTTTTTCAGAAGGAAATGTTTTACAGTTGCTGTCTCTCGGAAAATTGCAACTTTTTGCCCACCGCCAACTTTTTTTAACCCACGACATACCTTCTTCCTTCCCTTCGTTACATTTCCCCATTTTTCTTTTATCCATTGTTTACTTCTATTCTTTTCTTCATACCTTTTAAATCCAGCTTCATGTACATTGTAGCCTACAATTCAGTAAATTACCGAGTCCCTGGCGAATGTTGTAAGCTTCCCAAACCCGGTTAAATACAGACTTGTCGTTTGCAAGCGGCAGAGAAGTGTAGTTTTAGCCTCAATAAGCTAATGTACCAAAAATCGTTTGGCAGTCAGGTCCAGTTGCGGTGACGCTATTTGCCCTTTTTGTCCCTTGCACAAGAACGCATTTTGTTTCACTGCTGTTCACTTTCGACGTGCAAAATGGCGACTTGCGTTGACTTGTATCAGACGCCGATACGCAAAAAATGGCTTAGTCTTATTGAACGGCTGCAAAAAGTATCCTTAAATAAAACTCCTGTGCAGTGTTTGAATTGCCGGAGAAGGGGTTGGCGGGTTGAACCCCCAACTGTTTTCTCAACCCCCTTAGCACACTGTCAAATTGTGTACAGGGGGTCAGCTACGTACTGTATACATACGATTTACTCACAATTTTGTTCGGTCTCCGACCGTCGAAAAGTTCAACCTCCAGGTGATTTCTCACAACTCAAACATTGCTCCTGTGAGGTGATCATCCTACAAATTTTTGGCCGACGGGGCCTCATCGCTCCCACGGAACGGCGTCGGCTTATGTGCGTGTAGCCAGCCATCATTCTCTCTCTAATCGCCACGTCGACATGCAGCTGTCTAAATGCTAATTGATGCGTTAGATCCCCAACATGTGTGTGTTTTTGTAGGCGCGGCTGCGGCTGCGGCTGCACAGTCTGGGTTTAGTTGCCATGGCAACGCTAAGTTGCTGACGTAACCGCCGTCAGTCGTAGGCTACGGCTTTGAAGCTATCAGTGCATCGACAGCGCATCGTTTCCATCAGTGTAATATATACCTACCGCCATAGCGTTCTGGTGTGACCGCACACAAAGCTGTGGAATAGGCCTGCAGTCCAAGCCGCATAGGCTAAGCTGCAGAGCCGCAAAACGTGTTTTGGACCGAACTGAGCGGCATTTCGATCTGATCTCGGCTCTTAACTTGAAAACAAAAAAACATGTAAACAAAATTGGTGTAAACGTTCTCAGGACAGGAGTAACCGGTGTGCCAATTTTCAATTCACAGAGTCAACGATGAAGGTCACCGGACGTCAAAAAACCTTCAGAAGATGGCACATATAATCTCGCGCGCATGTGTTTAGTTACGGCTGGCAGATCGAACGCTGGCGGCTTGGTCCACTGCACACTAAGTACAGTAAAGCAGGAGCCCAACCGGTTGGACGGCCGCATGGAATGTCGCCACGTGGCGTCGCAACATCACTACTTTCTTAACGTGATTTCCTGCATTTTGTTACATTTGGCGACAGACCCGCGACTCTCTGTGTTCACGTCCTGTTGTTTGAGTTAATACGCGGTTGGGCTAAGAAAATTTTATTTCAATGTTGAAATCAAGAGAGAAAGAAAGAAAGAAGAAACCAACAGGAAACAAAAACACCGCTCGGGTCCGACAAAAATTATTATAGAGACAGAGGTTTCCAAAGACTGATGGCAACACCTGGAAGCATGGGAAGCACGATAGGATTTTTTACGCCCAGGTAGCATGTCAGACCGGTAAAGTTCTGACAGTTATGGTCAGGTGTTGTGTATACTCGTGTCTACAGGGTGAGCGTATCGATTGCGCTACAGCAGCGCTGGATGTGACGTCATGTTATCCACCGCAGCAGCAGCAGCAGCAGCATAACGCACAGCAACTGTTGCAGCAGCCATCGAGCCAGCCTCTAGGTCTAGTCGCGCCGTGTGTTGGCGCCCCTGCCAGGTACAGCCCTCCGCAGCTAGCGCAACTAAACAATATTTCTTTCTTCAATCTCGTCTGCAATGTCTGCGTTGCGCCGCCTGACGCTACTGCTACAACTACAGCAGGCTACTAGGCTTACTATTAGCAGTTGTTTGCTGCTGTTCAGCTGCTGGATGGTGTGCTCAGGACTCTAGCTCTAATTTCAGTCATGTAGGCCTATGATAGGTTGCTGTTTTCGTTAACCATCCGACACCAAACGGAACAGCACATCGAAGAACATCAACGTTTGATCTGGGAGGGGGGCTTGGAAAAGTCATAGCTTTCTAAGCGGTGTCTGGGAGGTGCACCAGCAGCCACAAACGATTTTAGTAGCATTTTGGGCATCTCTTACTCTGAAAAAAATGTTTCATCTAAAAGCAGTAATTTTAGTTCATTATTCCTTTCTTATTCGGAGAGAAGAAAAAGTCGTTGGCGCCGCCTCTCAAAACTAGGGTTGGGTAGCATTTCGCCTAATCCCATTTTGCCTAATCTTTTTTTGATATGCGGACCACAACGACTTGCTTTGTCGTTTTTCTGCTTCTTTGACAAGCTTTGTTTTGTCGTTCATCATTTTTTCTGTACCATTTTTTGGCCGACCGTAAGTAAGTATACGACGCGGATGTCGTCTCATTTCGCCTAATCTCATTTCGCGTCGTATACTTACCCTAACCCTAATCCTAGTTCAATTTCGGTTGGGGCTCTGCAGTAGACCCAACTGGGGGAGCGATTAGGCGAAATGCTACGACACCCAAAACTAGGGGCTTGTTGCCCTCTTCCAATCGATTGCCGCCTGTGCTCAATACACATTACACAATAGGCTTGTATGCAAGTTCCACAGCAGACATGTCTATAGTCTCTGTCTATTGGCTGACAGTAACACCAAATTAAACGGACTATTATTTATTAATTATTATCGCTACCTACAGAAACGACGACGATAGTATTGTTTTCAGCATCGTCGCATAGTTTTTCTGTTCCAAACGATACCACATGAATTTAACCGCTGAACAATTAGATAGATAAAATTTTGCACGAACAATTAGATCGACAACTTTCAGTCGAGGATGTCAAAGTCATAGGTCAAAAGGACAAGGTCACGCGTGGGTTTTGTGTGTTTCTTTTGTGCATAATATTCTGCTTAAACCGTATTTGACCAGGCCTATAAATTCACGAAATGGCATTCGCTTTATGGCGCCACTTTGTTAGCCTACTGTCTGCGGAAGTCATTGGGGCTACCCGCGGGCAATACTTACCCTTGAGCAACGCTTGACAATCTTTAGGGGTGTACAAAAATCAAGGTGCAAAAGTGAAAAAATCACGGCATACTTTTAGAAAAGTGGCAAAATTCACGGCGAATTCACGGTGCCAATTCACGGTCATATATGGCGTTAAAAAACGTCTCATTGACAAACATTTTTGTTCTCTGCCTGGTCAACAATCAGTCATGTATCGTCGTCTCACAAAATGACTAACATTAATCGTTCTTATAGTAACTTTCAGGAACAGTTTTAGTAACTACAACGGCTGCAAATGATTATCATAATGATCAACGAGGTCATATTAGAGTCAACTTTCAATGTTTAACAATCGAATTTTACGGATTTTAACACAAAAGTGCAGTCCGTGCAAAAATTCACGGCAAATCACGGCAAACGCTAAAATTCACGGCAAGCGCCAAAATTCACGGCTTTCGTGAATTCCGTGAATTCGTGATTTTCGTCTAGCCCTAACAATCTTGGTTTAATTTAAATCAAAATTAGAACGTCTTGCAGTAAAAATGTGTGTGCAGTATGGGCTGAAACGAGCGAAAATCACACTGCGCCATTAGTCAGCTGCGGCTGCTGTGGCTGCGCCTGCGGCAGCAGAAATGATGCGTCATTGCCGCAACATTAGCATATCAGCCGCTAGACCTCACAGCGAGCCGCAACGCTACTCAGGCATGTGCGCGTTACGGACCTCTCAGGTTGTGGACTGCGATCCGCCGAATATTTCGGATCGGCGGGCGGATTGCGGATCTTGCGTAGACGAAACGTTGCGTACACGCACAGTCACGGATTTTAATCACTGATAGGTAATTATTATAACATTGAAATCCACACGTCAAACACAGTAGGCCTACCGTATTCTATCATTTGCTAATCAAAATCTGGCTTTTTATTTTCACTTATGAAGTGTGCTTCAACTTTTAATTAATCACATTAAACAAAAACGCATCTTTCCGCCCGTCGTTTTACTCGACTTTGAACCGTTGCTGACAGTCTGACATTTAGTGGAATTTTAAACACGTTATTTAATTCTTGTTAATCAGTGCCAACGTCTCTTGTATGACTGACAGTGCCACTTGAGTCTTTTATTATTAATTTATTATTATTATTATTGTGCTTGAGATAAACTGCCAATTCGCACGGTAGTAAACACTTTCACTGCGGATGCGGACGAACTGCGGATTTAAGATTGCACGTATACTGTTGCAGCTGCGGATCTTAAGTCCGAATCTGCGGACGGATGCGGACTCAATTTGAGGATCCGCGCACCTCTGCTATTCACCGATATGCCACCCACAAGCCGTCCGTCCGAACAGAGGCTGAGTAGAGTTGATTCAGCTAGCTGCAGTGACGATACGCCAGTAATAACGTTACCGTCAATCTCTGTGTCTATGAAGACGTGAGTATTTTACTGGTATAAGACTTAGTTCAGATAACTTAACAGAATTGTAGGCACGTGTGGTTGTGGCACGTGTAGCGGGCAACGGCATTTAATTAGTAGTGAATGTGAACAGCAGGCTGCAGTCGCACACTGCCAGGCAGTGCATGTGACTGGCATTTATTGTGGCTGGTCTGTCTATGCTTAATACGCGTCGTCGACTTCTGTAGAATTCTGACGCTCTATATCTAGTATGTGCGTTTTGTTGTACACGTGAGTCTGTCGAGTGACTGTCTGTTTACGACTCGTCTCTCGTTCGCTGTATACATATTAAACTGAGTGTTGATGACGTCATCACAGACTGATGAACATAGACTGTAATCTTGGACAAAATACTGAGAGGTAGAAACCCAGTGGGGAGCTCAGGGCAGGGCACCACAGGTACGGATAGTGAGACGTCGTTATGATGGAAAGGGGTATGGGTATCTCAGATCTCTTTTTTTCAGCTGACTGGACTGGGTGAGTGACGTGACTGAGCTTGCCAGCGGGGTCTGGAGCAAGCATGTCCAGCTGCGCTATATGTTGTAATATGCAACTCATGAATTTGCTCTAATATTGGGGGATGAGGTACTTTTTATTAAGTACTCCATTTGCACTGACGAATTGTGGTGGAGGGTCACGTACCGCATGAGCTGCGTTTGCGCTGAATGTAGGCAATGATATCACTAATCGTTGGTAATGAGTCGCGTGGTGTTTTATGTCTACGTGGGCGAGACAAATAGGCCTACTGTAGGTTCCAATTGCCACAGCTCGAGGCCCGAAGGACAGAAATCTAAGTCAAAAAGCTCACAGAGCGGATCTGGGATAATTCAGTGGGTACGTCTGAAGTGTTTCTACTGTCTTCAGCACTGCGGACATGGTCTCTTCTGCATGCTGTAACAGTTGTGATTGTTTTGGGTCATAGAAATGAAGAAAATGTGCTTATCATCTCTTGGGGGTACTGGCCGCATTAGGGCGAAAATTTTCGCTTAAATTGGGTAGATAAAAGACCAATGTTGATAGCGTGTTGATGCTGCGCGTAGGTCTACAGAAACTGGAAATGAATGCGGGTGTGATGCGCTGCTTGACGTTGACAGGAGTACGCTCATGATGAGTAGATGATACATGTAGTATGATGATACTCACTGACACAGCCAACACTACAGTTGCCGCTGATACTGCTGCTGCTGCTGATGATGATGATGCTGGTGACCCTAACAGCCTACAGCTTCAGGTAAATTAACGCTGTCCAGCTCACCCGCATTGCCGCATAGCCTATCAGATTGCAGTATTTTGCACTATATGATACTAAATAAATACGGAGAGCTTGAATCCAGAAAAAAATCCTCCATGGGGGATTGTGTCCATAGGGTTTTTGTCCGTTCATCGGGGAGCTCATAGCGCTCCCCGGACCTCTTACGGTAGTTTGTGGGTAGGGGGTCGTTGCCCTTTCTTTAGGAAGTCCACTCCCGCTCTCGACCTTTGACCTTAGTTTTCGGTCTTGCATTGTATACTCGTCCAAATTCTTCATTTACTCTCCAGTGCTCTGGGGACTGTATAGAAAGGCTATTTAATCCACAGCGTTGCCAGGTCAACTCAGCATCTTACCTTCAGCGAAATGAATAGATAGCTTACAGACTGCGAGGTGAAGGGCTAGTGGTATGTCTGCTGGCTGCATCGCGGATCCAGTAATTGTTTGCTGGCGCGGGCAGTACAAGGCTGCATAGTGCGCTCTCCAGCCATGTCAAGTACCTGACCTTTACCTTTATTTGTTAAGCGCATAGCATATGCACGTGAGTATAGTCAAGTCCAGTAATGCATCACTGTCCTTATTCCACGCTGGCGCTGCTACTGCTTAAATGTACCGTATATACTGTCTACAGTGAGATAACGCGTCGACATTAACCCACAGGCGCAGTCATGCCATGATGCGTAACTAAACGAACGACAGTATATAGCCTATTGGCCATTAGGCCACACAGTATGGCCGTCAGCACGAGTGGAATAAATGTCGGTTAAACACCGTATGGAGTGTGAGTTTGTTTAACACTTTTTTTATCTCACTCCAGACAGTGGTTTAACATAACGTATTATAGGCTACTGTAATGTGTGATGAATGACGCTGACAGATGATGCGTACCGGTCAGAACGACTTAACCGCCGCCAGACCGTCGACAAACAATAACAACATCAACAGCAACAACACTGATGATGACGTCGACACTGACGTCACTCACTCATCGACGAATCAGACGCAGCAGCAACGCACCTGCGATGACGTTGTTCACTCGCCAGGCAATCACGTCGTAGCACAGCGTGCACGTGATGACGATGACGTCATTGGTGACGTCACTTTGCTGCTGGTCGGCGGCCCAGCTGCTACAGCTGCTGCTGTTGCTGCTGCTGCTTCTGTTGATGTTGATGATGATGATGATAAGCGTATGATGGTGTGTGGTTATGAGGATACTGATACGGATGATTTCATCATCAATAGCACGCCGTTATCGTCAACGTCGTCGTCGCTGCCGCCTCTGTCTAATTTCCGTGAGTTAATTATGATATCATCATAAACTATCATATTGTCTAGCCATGAGTATTTTGGGGGGTCGCAGCTTGTGTCTCTCCCTTTTAAAAAATGGAAAAATGCAACGAAAAGAGAAACTTGATCGTAAGAAAAAGGGCGTTTGCCTGCAAGCTTAGCGTACAATATTTTTTCAGTTATAGCTACACAACTTCTCCCCATTTCCACCACTAGCCATGCACAATGACGGCCGAGTTTTTGCACGAAAAAAGTAGCTGGAGGCGGTTAAATAGTTCAGCCAGTCACCCTTGCTGTGTAAAATTATTTTACCTTATTATTATCAAGTCTTTCCGTCTTGAATATCGTATCCGTCAGGACAGCATTACGTGCGACGCAGCTAGTGCACATGCAGTGGACTATAATTACTTTAACCATCGTCTAATTGTCTCCGGGTAGGCATGGACCTAATATTTACTATTGGACGTTTTCATGTACCGTAGCATAAGTGTTTGTTTTGTTTAATAGCGATGCTTCCGCTTTGCAACTTCAAACTGTTGCTTGCTGCAATTGTGCACGCAGGCGCACATTCAAAGGCGACAAAAATGAAACAAAATAAAATGTAGAGTCGTACCGTGTTTCTTTCATGTCGGTTCGGTTCAGTTCATTCAGTTTCATTACGTTTCGTTTCACTTCTCTCGCTCTCTATGAGCCTCAACATTTTGAATAGATTCTGTGACTGCAAATGTGTGCGTGTTAAAGAACAAGATCGCTTTTCGACAAAATGTTTCATAGACTGATAAAATTGTTTAAAGACTACTGAGCTGCTGTTTTATTATTGTTGTATTTTGTCCGCTATAGCCTGTCAGCTTATTTTTTTTATTAAAGCATCTAATTCGTTGACTAAACAGCGTGTATAATTATGAAACAAACGTTTTGTGTAGAATCGTCTGAGTGCATGATTGATATGAGCTGAACTGCATGTGTTTGTATATATTGTACAGATCGCAACGAGCAGATGTGCCACCACTCTTCACTCAACAGGCCAACGATGTGCTATCGATCTAGTCTAAGACAGCCTTGGGGCGCCAAGGTATAGTTCATCACTTTCTGCTGTCACAGTTATTATTACTTTTGCTAGAGAAGGAAGTTATATAATAGGGTATCTACGTTTGTCTTTCTGTGAACTGGATATCTGAGAAAGTTATGATAAAGTTATGAAGGGATTCTGATGAAATGTTGTGGACGGGTTGACCGTGAGGAAGAGTTTAAATGTTCATAGCGATCTAAAGTCGACATATGAATATTTCTACACCATACCAAGATAGACAAGAAGCCCAGCTGTCGCTAGGGTGGACCGACCGTACCGCCTATATCCGAGGACTAGCGACCAACTTCCGGTCATTGAAAAAAGGCGATTTTTCAGAGTGACTTGAGTCCCATACACGTTATGGTGACGCTACCATATCGAACGCTACAATCAATGCCATAAACGATCAACGATAAATAGATACGGTAATTCGGCGCACGTTGTAATGGCTGCAGACAGCAACTTTGCATTTAAAATTGCGGCCAAATCGCTGCAGATAGAGACATGTTACTATTGACAGCCTATAGGAATTCGTCTTCGCTCTATCCAACTGTACTATCGCCGACCCCCTACAACTTACGGTTTAGCCACAATACATGCGTTACATATCGCTGTAGCGGGCCGTTACTGAAGGCATGCCGTCTGATTGCTTGATCTTTGTGAAGCATGTACGTTCCAGTTTTTATGCGCAAAACTGTATGGTGGCAGCTGAAGCAGTATCTTGACTGAACATCGTGTACAGGGTGAGATGGTGTACTCGCTTCTGTCGATACTGGGCACACACAATCGTGAAGACATGAGTCGCACTCTGCTTGCAATGTCAACGTCGTCTGACAGCTGTCTGGCCATGCGACAGTCCGGTGCGTGCGTTCTTTTCTTTTGGCGCAAACTATATGTAAACTATATATCACTGTAAGCGATGCCGCCTATTGCGACACATTTCCGCGTTGCGTGTTCTCTCTGTCGTGTATCACTTAACATTCGAGCACCTTGCTCAAACGGTTCGACTTATTTTGATGCCATTTGGCGAGTACAATAGCACGTTGTGTTAGATGGGGTCTTCGAACTCAAGGCCAAAAGTAGCAGTTGCTTTCGACTTACGAGAAAAGATGTTTTATGATTCGCAAGGTGGTAGCGTCGGTCAGCCGTGCCGTCTTTTGCCAGATTACTTTTGTGCTTGTTTCGACTGCTGCGGCACTGTTGTACAGCAAATCCGGAACGTATCGAAGCAGTGGAGTTTGGGTTTAGACACTTGTGCATTGTCAACAAGCTTGTGTTCATTGCACTGCTGGGTATACGCTTAGAGTGATTGCACAGCATACTTTATGCTGTTGATCTCTGACTTGTGCTTCGTCTTACTGAGTGATTAACTCATTAACTGGAAATCACGCCCATCTGAAAATGGCGCCAACTTTTAGAAATTACTGTGAGGCAACGTCCACCCATCTCTACTCTTCTTCTTCTCCTCTTTCTCCGATATTTCTTTTTCCTGTTTCTTTTTTTCTCATCCTTTAATCTAGCTGCGGGGTTTAGGGGATTGCTGTAAGCTTTCCCAGCCCATTCATAATAGTGTCATTGTATAAACTACAAAAGTGTAATTGGGGCAACCACGCCCTTAATCTACAAAGACATTTATCCCTGCCGTCCTGTAGACGGAAGTGGACAAAGAAAAGGGAGGGGAAAGAGGAAAAAAGAAGGGAAAGACAATGAAAGGGTCGGGAGAGAGGAGTGGTTTGTATTTCAGCTTAGATAAATGCCGTACTGTACGGCCTTGAATGAAGGGGTGGGACGCAAACACGCAAAGGAAAGCACAAGACCATTTCATGGTTGAGAGAGATGTTCTCTTGCTGCGTATTTGTTGGTAGTTCGCGTGCAGGCCTCAAAGTTCCCGTCGATGATCATGTAGCCATATTGCATATGCTGTGCCTGTTTTACCAATAATTTTTGCTCGAAATCCAGGGCCGCCGTGGGGATCGGATTTCAATCTCCATACCATACCCGATCTCATACCCATGGGAATCTCCATACCTACGTCTCTTGGTCACGAAATCGTTCCGAAGAAGGCAGCAACTGTTGCCAGAACGTCAACAAATTAGCAAATAAAGGTATGTGTGTAAATTAACGAATTTGCATACAGTTGTGGTGTTGTACACTGTATGTATGCGCAGGCTGTTTGCCGTTGCTGGTGCATCTAATTCACGACGTGGACCGAGGGGCGCTGTGTATGAATGACGAGGAGAGAGCAACTCGCGCTCGAGCTTCAGCCGCTCTGCACAACGTCGTGACAGCGGCGGCGACGAGTCATGATGATGTGACTGTTCAACACGAGGCCAGGGTGCTACGACTGCTCGAACAACTGCGAGCACACTGCGATCAGCTGCGACCAACCGGCGCCAACGATGATCTACCGATCTTTGTACCAGGTCTGCTTGCATCACGCGTTCTTGTTACTGACGTTTCAAATAATCGAGTACTTACGTTTGCAGCAATGTTGCAATGTTGTCCAGCAAAGTCTGTTCTTCTCCCAGCAAAAAGTTGTAAACGAGTTTCAATGAAATTAAGATTGTGGATTGCTAAATATAGCCTAAGGGGAAGTGCTTAGATCCTGGTAGTAATTTGTAAATTCCAGATCATTGTGGATCATTGTGCAAGGTTCTTACCGTTGGGAAATAGAGAGTAAAACGACAAATTACACCTGAGTGTATCTCAGCAAGTTATGAGTGAAACTTTGCGGTTGAGTGTTTTATGGAGAATAACCACCCAGAGTTTTGGTGACGATCCGTTTCAAAATTCGGCTTAAGTTTCTAAATCCGGATACACCCGTATGATGTGCAGGCAGAAACTGCAATTGCAGTTGCACTGATAACGTAACTAAAATTAACAGTAACCTCATGTGCTTGTTACTACTGCATGAGAGAAGGGAGATTGGTGAATTTTGCAGAACGTTTGAATTTCGACATAGAACCAAACTCGATTCAGTCTGCAGGCAAGCCATTCCAGAGATTAATGACATGTTCAGCAAAAAATGAGAGCCGACACTGACAGCAGTTACTAAATACAAAAAAATGCTTAAAGATCTTGTATGGGTGCCGTCTCATGTCGTGTTGCCATAGAGTGTGTCTGTGATGTCGACAGTTGCATGCTCTAAAGGCGCGTACAGAGCGACGTAACTGAACTGAACTGATTCAGTTCAAATTCAGTTCAGTACAGTTTAGTTCTGTCGCTCTGTGCGGGCCTAACAGTGTTCAGTTGAGTGTTTGCTAACGGTACTGTATTGTGAATAGGTCCGCTGGAGCTGCACCCGGGACCAGCGATAGCAGCGCTCATGAAGTTGTCGTTCGACGAGCAACACAGACACGCCATCTGCACTCTCGGTCTTATTCATACATTCATCATTCATTCATAGTCGAAAAAAAACAGACGAAACACTGTTACACAATAAAAACGAATTAACAGACTGTAGTCTAGTCTTCAAAGATGTGTAAAAATATTTTTAAAACAGTGCAAAAGAAAATGACCGTTATTCTGTTACACGAATTAGTGTTCGTACGCTAAACTACACCGTGTCCCACAAAAAACAAGTTAAGTTGTTTTTTGTCAGAGATTCGTTAAATCTCCTCTAAATTTGATAATTTTTGGCACAGTTATGGCTAATACGATATAAATATGTGAGATGCACTCACTGTTTACCTCAACTAATTAATTTATGTCAAACGCAGACACTCCTAATTGTTGCATAACGCTGAGTTGCTGTCTTCAGTAAACGTTCTAGCGACTTCATTGAGCACGTAATAAACTAAAATGTGATTGGTTTAGCAGAATTATAAATTTGTGCGACAGCTGGCTTCAAAATAATATGTATTATCCGAATTTATGCCCAAAGTGTGCCCTGCAAACACGGATACAAAGGCTTAGACGCGACGCCACTAGCGGATAGCGGAATCAGCGATAGATTTGTCAAACTGCATCCACTCTTCAATTAGACTCATCAGATTATTTATTTAGATTTGGCAACTTGTATGGTAGTAAACTTTGGTGAATACAAAAAAGAACTGTTTTCTGATACGATGGATTTAGTCAGTACGCCAAGCACAAAAGGGACCCCTTTTTCTTTTCATAAAGTTTATCTGTGGACATTCTTATTTAATGCTGCTTTTATGCCGTAACAATTTAGTTACTTTGTTTTTATCGTTGGTATAAGCTCTTAGTCGCCGTTGCCTTTGGGGCACTTACGTCGCTTTAATTTTCATTACTTATTGAAGAACCAAGGGCCAACTGGCCTCTTACAAGTTGTATACACAATTTTAGAAGACACGAGACACAGTCACAATGGTGACAAAGCAGTAGCACACATGCACGTATAACCAGCGATATCAAACAGGCCTAATAGTCCATATGAGTTACAGAAAATTAACTTTACAATATTTTGACTTATTGATTGACTGCTGATGCAGGCGGTCTGCAGGCGATAGCGGAACTGCTGCAGGTAGACAATGACGTCAGCGGCAACACACAGCACGTCTACAACATCACGATGCGTCGCTACGCCTGCATGGCACTGACCAACCTTACTTTCGCCGACGCCGCCAACAAAGCGCTGCTATGCTCGATGTTGTCCGCGCTGCGAGCCCTGGTGGCTCAGCTAGGCTCCGTGTCGGAGGATCTGTGTCAGGTGGCCGCCAGCGTGCTACGTAACTTGTCCTGGCACTCGGACCTGGCCAGCAAGCGGGCGCTCAGAGATGTCGAGGCGGCTATGGCGCTGGTGCGGGCTGCGATGGTCAAACGGAGGCGTGAGTCGACGCTCAAGAGCGTGCTGAGTGCGCTCTGGAACCTCTCTTCTCACAGTCCTGACAACAAGGCCGACATCTGCCTCGTGCCCGGAGCGCTAGAGTTCTTCGTCAGTCTACTGTCGTACCGTAGTCCGTCCAAGACTCTTTCGGTGATCGAGAACGCCGGCGGTATTCTGCGGAACGTGTCTAGTCACGTGGCAGTGCGGGATGATTTCCGTGCAGTGCTGCGACGCGCAGGCTGCCTTCAGACTCTGCTGCGTCACCTACGTTCACCCAGTCTGACGGTCGTCAGCAATGCTTGCGGGACGCTGTGGAATTTGTCAGCTCGCTGCGTCGAGGACCAGTCTACGCTACTGCAGCTAGGTGCAGTACCAATGCTCAAGAACCTTGTGCACTCGCGACATCGTATGATCTCGATGGGCAGCGCCGCCGCTCTCAAGAACTTGCTGACGGCGGCCGCTAGCTTGCCGTGTGAACGGTCCGCCACGCTGCTCGAGAGAGTGACACTCCCCCGCGGCAGCACCGATTCTATCTCAGTTCCTGCGTCAACTTCGTCGTCGTCTTCCTTGCCTGTGGGACTTCACGTGCGGCGTCAGCGCGCCTTCGAGGACGAGCTCAACAGGCGCCAACTGTCGGAGACTTGTGACGATCTTTGGGACTGCAGCCCGACGACAAGTCCTACCAGCACGCTACACCGATCTGTGCCGCCAAATAGCACCATGTTTGACGACAGCGGCAGCAGTCATCGTCGTCGTGTTCAGTCGCCTTCACCCTTGAGACTGACAGACCGATCAGCCTTCACACCTCGCCAACCACTGCAGCAGCCTTATCGGTCCTTGTCCAGCGGTCACGCCGGCATGTTGACTTCTCATTCCAGCGATGAGATATCGTTGGCGTGGACGGACCAACGGACTGCTCAGACCATGGACGCTCAGAGCGTGGGTCTGAGACGCCCCACCGACTGGTGGCCGCCGTCGTCATGTAGAGACGGTGCTGAGGAAACGGGTGACCTACAAGCACAAGCTGCAATCAACCGTTCTCGTTGTGGTCAGATGATGTCCAGTTTCAGCGACCAACTGGCTCAGCGGTCGCCAACGTCACCGCTGCCGTTCAGCGACGGTGCGGGCTCACGCCGCTTCCTCAAGTCACGCGCTACAAATAGCACCGCGACCTCCTCACAGCCGTCGGCTGCTGGCCTGTGTGCGTCGTTTCTGTCCGAGCGCACCGAAAGCATTCATCTCGCCGACTTGGAGTTTAAGTCCAGCTTCGACGCCGCGGCGACGTGTGGGCGCTCGACGTCGTGTTTGGTGGATTCGGCAACAGCTGATAATGATGGCGATGAGCTCCAACCAACGAATCGTCGTTCTAATCTCTCCGATGTTGCTGCGTTGCGAGTGAGCGACTCAACAGACGCGTCTAACATAGCAGCAACAGCAACAGCAGCGGATAGTGTACAAACTAGCAACAACGTCGAGTCATCGGTGACCGAACTCGGTTCAGATCGACGACGTCAGAACGACTGTACGATCTTTTACGCTGGTCTGATCAACGTTGACTTCGGTGGTGATAGAACGAGTAGTGCGAGCAGTTCTCTGGACGACGTTTTGGTTAATACCGACAAAGCGATGGGCGTGAACCCTTCACCGCAGTGCAGCGACGTGGTTAGCGACATTATGGCAGAATCATTCCCGAATCTGACGCAGTTCGCGAACTCTTCCGATCTTCAGTCATCCACCGAGCTCGACCGACTGCCAACCGTAAACTCGACAACGCGTCCCGAGTCAGCTATAATCACTGCTTCTGCAGATAAAACCATTGACGATTTTGACTCGTTGAACAAGGAACAAACGAACTGCAGCAGTATACTGGAGTTTGATGAAGTGGAACGTCTGCGTGATGACGTTGATATTGACAACGTGTTGTGCTATAACTCGGCTGAACTTGTCACGCTGCTCGAAGTCAACGCAAACCGCGTTCTACGAGAACTTGAACTGAAGACCGCCGACAGCATATCTTCCTGCAGTGAGCCGCGTCTCCTGGAAGATGAAACAATTTCTCTAGTGTCCGGGCACAACGACTGCAGTGAGCTTGATTTTGACGATGACGATGATGATGATGATTACATTGACGCGATCAGTAGTCGGACGTACGACATCAGCAGCGCTAGCGGCGAAGCTGCCGGACTCAGCTCCAGACACTGTTCGTCGAGGTCATCGTCGAGCGGATCGGAATCACGCCATTCCACTCCACCAGCGCCAGTCAAAAGCGCGGTGCCGGGACGTCCTCGCATCGTCAAACCTAACGACAACGTCGAGGACCGACAAAACAAGCCGCGTGAGGTCAAGTCAGTTCGCGGACGACGAAAGGCGCTGTACTCGTCAGCCAGACCCAAGATTACACCGGCCGCTGGTCAGAGCACGTCGAGTGGCGTCAGATCGAGACTGGCAACTGACGTGGCGAAGAGAGCAAACAGTGCTACCACGACGTCGAGGAAACAGCTAGCAGCCGTGGTCAGGCCCGTCACCGGCAGTAAACCCACGACATCTGCCAACAACAACAACAACAACAACGGAACCGCGAAGAACGCAGGACCGAAACGGGTGATGTCGGCTCCCAGTACAAGCGTGCCTTCATCGCGACTGAAGCCAAGCCAGCAGGCGACGGCAGCGAAAAAGCCAGGTACGACGGCGACGACGACTCAGTCGAAGGATGTCGCAGACAGCAGGACGAAACGACGCTCTGAGGTCGTCGCGCAGCATTCCCGCAGTGATTCGACCGCCAGCCGCAAATCAACCACGTCCAACCACTCAACCCGTCCATCGTCCGCTTCCAACCAATCCACTGAGCGACCGACCGCGCCTGGCAAACAGACACCGTTCGTCAGAGCCGATGAACAGTCAACTGAAGAGATCATTAACAACGCAAAGATACTGCAGACAGATACAGCTACCGCTCAGTCCTGCCAGGTCGAGACATCAGCAGCGACCGAACGACGAGCGTCCGGGGTGACTGCTGGCAACAGACCGTCGTCTGCTAGCTCTACAAGGTCCAACAAACCACCGCCCGTGTCAGCGAGACAAGCAGCAACTGCCGGTTCCTCAGCTACTGCCACCAGTCGAGTAGCTGCTGCAGCGGCGTCGAAAATGGCCTTACGTCACTCGTCACCAAGTGCCACCACTCGGCGTACGAACACGACTACTATAGTTCGCACACCGCAGCCGTCACCGCCGACCACGAGAAAAGCATCATCATCATTATCAGCAGCATCAGCAGCAGGTCGCGGGGTGAGGTCGTTTAGTGCTGCCAGTCCGGTGGGAAGTGTTCGCAAACCTGCGGGCTCCAGTCAGTCGCTACCGCTCAGTCCTGCCAGGTCGAGCGTCGACGCGTTCAAGAAACCCGCTCAGTCTGCAGATTCAGCTGATGCTGTCACAGTTGATACTACTGTTGACGCCGCTGCTGCCGCCGTTAGTTGTCCGCTGACTCGAACGTCCACTTACGACAAGCTGGTCGATAAACAAGACAAGTGTTCTGATGGAGCAGAAGACAGCAATTCGGCAGCAGAGTCAACCTCACCCAGCGTCGGTGCAGACAAAACCGTCGAGCCGCCGCCGCCGCCAGCAGAGACCAACGCCGAGGCTGCTGCGGTGGTAGTGGACATTGGTCAGCTGAGTGAAGTGGTGATTCGACGAGCCAGACAGCTGGTAGAGCAGGCCGATCAGATACAGACTCGCTACGTGTCACCACCTCAGAGCATTCGCTTCAGCGGCGCCGAACCAACACCAGCTGACATCATTCATGACGTCATACAGCGACCGGCCGAGCGTCACGTGACGAGTCGTGAGTCCTCCTCTGAAACAACAGGAGTCACGTCGTCATCAGCGGCTGCACAGTTACAGGCTGCTGGTCGGTCGCCGACAGCCGACAAGCACACCAAGTCAAGTCCCGTCAGAAAGTTTGGCTTCATGGGACTGTGGCGACGTCCGCGGTCTGACCAGCAGGCGCCGGCGGCAGAGAAACACGAGGAGACTAAAAACAGGACGAGTGAGAATGGGGAAGCAGAGGCTGGTGCATCAACGCGACGGCCTCGCAAGACTTTCAGCTGGTGGAGACGCAACACTTCGAGTTCTCGCAACAAGACACTCACTGACGACAACACGGAGCCGGCTCGTCAGAGATCAGTCCAGTCAGCTGCGGGTCGACTGGTCGGTACATCAGATACAGTTCAGCCACCGCGCACTGCGTCAGCGTGCCGTGCTGCCGTTGTCACTCCGTTCAACTACCGACCCACCATCACATCGTCAGCGTCACCGTCACTGTTTGCCGACCTGCCGCCGTCGCATCAGACTAAGACGGCGATGCTAATTGAGCGCCGGATGCGACGTCTGAAGCTCGTAGCAGAAGCAGCAGCAGCAGCCGAGGCCGACAGTCAGGCGCCGACTGATTGCTGCAAGACAAAACAACAACAACAACAACAACAGGCGGAAGTCAAGACGGCGACGACAGCGTCGCGGCGTAAAAATCTGCTTGTCACCACCGTCTAGCATGCGCCTACTCCACTTGCTTCCATTTGTTGTGATTTGTTGCGCTCTTGTGGTGATTTGCGTCTTTTTACGGCGCGTTAAAAATTGTCGTTGCCATTACGTAGTATCACTGTTATTGCTGTATTAACAACAACCTGAACGAGTCTACGAGAGATCTGCAGCAAATGGAAGTAGTAGAGTTAGGACTTTAACTCGCAACTTACCCGATTAGTTCGCCAAATGTCGCAGCACTCGTGTTTCTCGCGATTGAGACCGTTTCAGCATTAAGCCCAAACTCCACTACCATTCTCGGTCAGCAAAGTTGACTCTAAACTGTGCATAGTGAATTGCTATACAAGTATGCTTGGTCTGTTGTGTTCATAAAGTTCATAGTCTGCCTCAGGACCTGTGCACACACATGCGTGCCATGAGTCGATTTTGTCGCCAACTCCCGTGGTCGCTAGTCTATCGTGCCGTACACCTTTCACTTTGTCATCAAAACTAAATAGGCTTATACAGTTCCCTTAGTGTACTAATGCGAGTCTGTCGTATATTATTGAGTTCAGTTATACTTCTATGCAAACTGCAATCATTGTTGCGAGCTTCTGATAATTACTTCTTTTCTATCTTATACACTTATTTAGACTATTTGTTTGCTAACTCGCTATATGATGTTCATTTTTTTCTACGGTGCAATTACTTGGCATTTGTGCCACTGTCAAATAGGACTTTGTTGTCAACGTGTTAGACGCGTGCTCTTATACACCAACTCTATTAAGTCGATTTGTTGTTTCCTCAACAAATCGAAGTTGAATGGAGTTCGGTCTTTAGTTACTGCCACTGTAAAATATTGTGTATGTACTGTACTGAATATTCGTCCCAACGTATACTGTGTTTCGGTGTGAATGTTGTTCATATAATTCTTTTTCTCAGTGTGTATAATTCTGTTTAATTACGATTCATTTCACAATTTCTATTTGTTTTGTTATGTTCATAATGTTTTGTCGTCTTTCAGCAGCAGAGTTTTGTGTCCGACGTTGAGTGATTTCACGATTAGTTCAGTCTCTTGTTTATTTCGTTATTTGCGTCTTATTAGTTATGCGGCTGTCCTAATAGGCCGCATTACCGATCTTGCCCGTCCGTTCGTACGTCCGACTGTTTGTCCCGTGCGAGCTCTTAATTCGATAACAAAAAGGCGTACAAAAACTAAAATTTGCGTGAACCTTTTTCAGAGGAGAAGTAAACCAGTATGTCTATTTTTAGCTCTATAGGTCAAAGGTCAACGTCAGGGTTGTGCATTGTTGTGGGCGAGTGCATATAACTAGGCGGACAGTCGCATATTTCGTCGACACTGAGGTGATATTTTCCGTAGTTTAGGTAGTCAAACGTGAACAGCTTTTAACTAGTTTTAGCCGTATGTTACATTGATTTTAATTCGTGTTGCATCTGTTGCGCAGTTTAGACACAACTTACATAACCACGAGTGGTTTAGGCCTACGAATTAGGGCCTATTTCCGAAAATACTTTTGGTACGCCCACACGACAATGGCCTGTTAAATTGTGGTTTCATGTTATGAAAGTAGGCAAATTCGCACGGTAAAGGAGACTGAGGCAGTGGTCATTAAAATAAAAAAACATACAAAATTATTCTGCAAGTGCAAACGTTTTGTGTTCTATTTGAAATTGAATGTAATGGTTTTTACTAAAACATTGGCACGACTGCGCACGGCTTGCAAATATGGGAGATGGTTATTTGTAAAACAGGACACAAAACGTTTGCATATAGTATTTTTGCAAATATTTTTGCAAATATTTTTGCTTTACACGTTGGTCCCCGGAACCGTTTGCTAAACAGGTCTAAAGCCTTAACGGCTGGCTTATCGGTTTAAACCGCTAAGCCGTTAAGCTAGCGGCGGTCCGGGCCGCTAAGACGTCTGTCACTGGTAGTGATATTTGAGACCTAAAAGCAACAACCTTTACGTGGTTTGTAAAGTCCACATGCGATAAACTACCGCTTTTCCCATAAAGTCACATTAGTAACTCCTATATTACACTGCAAAATCAATATTCATTCACTGATTGTCATCACTGGCACTGTGACGACTGACGAGGACACGCGCACTCTCGCTAGCGGCTTTGCTTGCGGCGGTGTGAGCACAACACATTGTTTTGCTTAATTTTTTCGCTGAACCGCTAAAATCGCTAGCTTATCGGCGACGGCGGCGGTTCCGGGACTACCACACTACACGTAGATCTGTGAATGTAAAAAAAAGTGAATCACCTGTTCGTAGCTGCTGCGCTGCGTTTGTGATCAATTTTCATTAGGTGTGGACTTACATACAACAACGTTACGCCTAGGCCTAGCCATCTCAAGACTCTGAGACGCCGCATGTGTGCACGAATGGCACTCCAGTAAGACGCTCGTTTGTCTGTCTTGATAATTTCGTGCGGTTGATTGTTTTAGAGTTGGCTTTTTGTTTATTTCGCGCGTGTGTGAAATCTAGTCACGTTTCAATGGCGCCATTGTGTATTCGATGAATGTTTTGACGTGCTTCTGTTTGCAGACATGGTTAGTGTGTATTGTATTCTGCTGCCAGCATGAACGAGAATCAAATTCAATCAAAAAGTGTAATAATGTTGGTCATTGCGTTGTTTTATCTGCGAGACGATGCATCAGCAGTTGCAGCACTGCAATAACAATAGGCCTACATGCTAAACACAGGACATTCTGTCTGTACTGACGTGCAGCGCATGCATTAAAGGTAAATAGTCGATATAGCACTGCTTTCATGAGTCAAGACTTGTGATCAGAAACTATTTACATTATCGGAAATGGAAGCTGATTGGCATGAAGTAATGATACCGCGGCGCACTATGCGGCCATCCGTTACCTGCTGGCACCAACGAGCAGTGCATTATCGTAGCTAATACCTAATAGTAATAATAACGGATCCGCTTTGCAGCATGCAGACACTCCACCACCCAGTGTGACCGTAGTCAAAACAATCGTACATTAGGTCTTCACACCATAGCCTATAACTTCATTTGCAGTCCCGCTCAGGATAGGCGGCTCAGTTGACCTGAGCATACAGTAAGTTAGCAACTTGCTTGGAAATGACCCTCAGTAAGATTCGAACATAGAGCTTCTTGGTGACACGCAAGGTGGATTGTAGTGCAGCAGGTAACAACAGCTAAAGTGATACTGTCGATCAGTTCGCAACTTTCTGAGTAAACCAGACAGCGAGACATGCAGAATCGTGAACTGCATTGCGCAGTAGCAGCGGCATCAGCGTTCAATAATGTAACCAATGTTTGTTCATTGTCCGATGAACAACTGATCATGCATGACTCCTAGTAGTGTATATAGGCTAGACTACTAGAGCATGGTGCCTGCAGATGATGGTATATAGCAGTCCATGGACCGATGGTAAGCACGCTCTCCCTGACTGACCGCTGACGGACAATTTGCTGGCTGTGAACGTCGTCGACACGCTGCAGATCATGTTTATTCACGGGGCGATTGAAAATAACGCAGCGCTGCTGTGCACAGTGGTCTAATCAAGTTCTGTAGTCGTGTTGCGTCTGCTGTGTCGGATCCAGAACACAAGGCAGCAACCACGTTCTGAAAAATGAAAAACCACCTCTCTGCGACGGTAATAGTACTGTAGTAATTGCCCTGGAAACCAGCGAGCAAGCTGCCAGCCGCTTGTTCTAGCACTAGCACATTAACTAAAACAACGGAAACTGAAATGAGATAAATGGGGCGAGCGCTGCTATGTAGAAAAAGAATAATGCAAGTGATTAAGAGACAAGCAAGTCATGACAGAGATAGAAGTTTGCAATCAAAAAACTAAATCTTTAAAAAAATCAACGAAAACGAGAAACAGAAAGAAAAATGAATGACATCTGCAGACAGTCGAATATCCGGCAGGCAGTGGATCCTGCTCCCCAAACCCTGAAGTACGGGCATAGACGAGTTTAAGCCCAAATTCCATTACGCCGACTTTCATTTTTATGCAAAATATTTACTTGTTTTAAGATGTATCTAATTAATAGGGGGCGGCCGCTTCCCCTTCTTTGAATCCGCCATTGGTCAGCGTTAGAAATGAAAAATAATCTGACAAAGAACGTCCGATCTTTGTGAGGACACAAACACGGACAGCGGAAAAGAATTTGTCGGCGCCGATTTGTTGGTGGATGGGAGATAATGACGAAAATTAAGATGGATAAGTTTTGTCATTGTGTGCACGAGGTTGGTAACAACATGACAAATTACAATTTACAATGTTGCATGACCGGAGCTGTCTATCGCTTGCTTTTGTGCTGTTTAATGGAAGGCTTTATTTAGTGCAAACCGCTAATCCGAAAGGAAACACCATACTTTTGTCCACATCTGCACTAAACACTGACTCTTTTTATAAATTGTTTTACTGGCACATTTTGTACAAATATTGCAATGAAATGATTACGGATGGATCTCGACACATAATTATCAAGCGTGTCGCTACACTACCTTGCGAAATAAAAATGCTTCAAATTTGCCCCGACCGCATTCGCAGTTGTGGTGAATCACGTGCGGGCCGCTATGGAGAATAGATGCCTATAAAACCGTCGCAGATAAACAAAACGGTTATTAAACCGAAAAAACTAGCTATAAATTTATTGTTTAACGCGCCAAATAACAATCTCCTGTGATCATTTTTTACAGCGATTTCTATTTGACGCCTGCTATAGAACTGTGGCCATGCAATGCTTGGTTTAAAGCTCAAAACATTCGATAGCTAATAGACCTACTTAGAAGTCGGCCAATTAGCGAAAATATGAACGGAAGTGGGCCTTGGTGGCTTTTTGAAGAGTCGAGCTGTCGCAGCTATGTCGGACGTTTTGAGCAGGCGAGCGTCGCACGACAGCCGCTTCGGCAAGCGTTTTTTAAACATTTCATTTTCTTGTTGCAAGCAAGCCGACGCTACACGTTGGCATTTAGATAATTTTCTTGTAGCTGACAAAGTAATTAATTGTAACTGTAACTAAAAGTCGCAATTGAAAAATGCTACTGTAAACAGGGAAAGTCAGGTAAGTGATATAGCACTGATTACACGAGCCAGACTCATGACCAGAAGCGGTTTGCTACTTTGCTATCTCGGAAGTGGCATCTGACTAACATGAGTTAATGATACCGCAGCGCACTATGCGGCCATCTATTGCCCACGTTAGCGAACAATAATTGGACCTGTGGTTTGCAGCCAACAGACAAGACATCGCTTCAATCAGCCACACTAGGTCTTTACCATACGATGCCCGCAAGCTACTACCCATTTCCCATCCCACTGAGGGTAGGAGGCTGAGTAGACCTAACGTGTAGCAACGGTTAACTTCAGCGTATTTCAGGAACACGTCTATTTTTGTCTAATGTAATATCGCCTTAGAGTGCCATGTCTATATTATGACAAATATATCGCACTAGCTATGGCTAATTAGTGATTGCCCAAGGTGATCGATAATGTGTATTCACTATACGTAACGATCTGCTGTAGCATATTATCCTTCGTGGCGGGTCTAGTCCAAAAGGACCAAAAAGGGTCAAAAGAATACAAAGCAACGATACGGCGAAATACTTTTTTAAATATTAATAATAATCGAAGATGTAGTGAAAATGAGAATTTTGATATCATATTTTTGACTCACGGTGATATACGATATGTCGACTACGATACTGCACCGAGCTAAATGCCACGCACGAAATAGCTAGTTTGTTGCTAAAATTTTAATCAAAAATTGTAACGCAGTCGCATACAAAATATCTGTCAAATTGACATTATTGAGGGCGATTACAACTTGCTTATTCAGTGAGTTACTACGCTATTCGCATCATTATTCTTACGGCGAGAGACATCAACAGCGGCGCAATTAACGCCATGGATGCCGCTACAAACAGACGACCGTGTGATGAATCGGCAAAGCTAACTATAGCGCGCATATACAGGGTGCTCTGTAAACAACTAAGCCCCTAACTTCCATGCATTCATAACTTCGTTAAATACTTACCGATTTTCACAATTTTTTCGCTAACCAGATCAGCGGTTAACTTGAAAATACACTGATAATCGTCAAAGATCGTCTCACATTCTAATCGAATTGTAAAATATAACCAGATTTAGAATACTGAAAGTCACTTATTTCCAGCCTATTATATTTTACAAGCGACGGTCACGGGTGTGATATAGAATCCGTATAGATCATATTTACTTATCGTAAAATATATAGATGACAGAATTTAGAAAACGGCCAGTATTCGATGCAGCTAAAAGGTAAAGTTCCATTAAGCCTATTTGCTATAGCGCTTTATACACGAGTCGCGACCAGAAGCGCTTTACAATATCAGAAGTGGCAGCTGATTGGCATGAGCTAATGATATTGCAGCGCAGTATATGACAAAAACTTGGGGTCTTGCTGTTTAATTGGGCCACCGTGCATCATGCAGGACAAAAGCGTCAGCAGCGAGCAACGAACTATCAGCAGCAGCGACAGCAGCAGAAGCTCTATGACACCGTGAGAGGCAGAGCCGCTGATGATCGCATTCACAGTACAGCGACGTATCACTGGTCAGCATCAGCAACTCTCAGTCACAGTCTCAGTCTCGGCGTGCGGCTGTCATGGCAACGTCCAATCAACTGCAGTCGTCGTCGTCGTCGTCGCTTAATTCAGGTAATCATTATTCACACCTTGTCGACGTGTCGGCTATCAGCGACTGAGTGAGACTTGGCGTGAGTAAGGGTGTTCATAGCCGTCGCAGTTTAAGCAGAACCGTCACAATGCGCCGCAGCTAAAACGAACGAAGAAAAACGCCTTTTATACGCTGTATGCTGAAACAAGTCCCTTTGTCTTTTAAAGTTTCGAGCCTCAAATTCGGCGGGCTTCCAGCTGACATTATGCGCTATATAAATTTGCCTGATTAATCGCTTTGAGCAGCTGAGGTTAGCTTCAGTTAACTAGTTTACAACACTATTCAAAGCCTACGCTAAAACAAGTGACACTAAAACCACGTTCATACAGCTATTTTTACGTGAGCACATTTTGACGCTTTTGGGTGACGATATTTTTTATTGACAAGTTGCTCAATTTTCAGATTGCTCGATGCAGCAGCCCAGCATTAAGAGAAGTGGTTATCAGAACTGGAAAACTGGTTAGGAAAAACATAGGCTTTTAATTTTTTTATAAAATAACAAAACCTCGAAGTTCAAATTTGTGAGCTTTTAGGCTTTTATTTGGTATGTAATTCAAATTACATGATACTTTATTTCATATTTTAACAATGATTTTTGAATTTCTTACAATGCATAGAAACGATGTGACAGGGAGAATGGTGTATAAAATGTTCTTCCTGAATAGCAATTTTGTGTTCGGTTTTTTGCACACTTAAAACATCGAAACCTAAAAAAGCCGCCAAAACCGTAAAAACTAAAAAAACAGAAAACTTAAAACGTAAAATTTTTTCCCAAAAAATAGTTTTTTCCAGCCGTGTTGGTGATCACTGTTTACGACTTTTAATTCATCTGTTGATTGGAAATAAGAGTGTTGTATGTGGGTACGTTAAAGGTTAAAGGTCGCATATAGCTCCTAATGAGCGAACCCATCTCAGAGCTACGGAGCGTCACTTGTCATATGGGATCACACAGTGTTACCTGCCACCCGACAGAGGTGAACGCGCCCCGCCT
>Ga0209367_1001505_pt1 | contig 28821 bp, 12 predicted proteins | sample WorMetLIZISLAND2_FD_187412 | JGI IMG/M metagenome (GOLD analysis project Ga0209367, IMG submission 187412) | Marine gutless worms symbiont microbial communities from Max Planck institute for Marine Microbiology, Germany - Olavius geniculatus... ...
AAGTAGGACCCCTTTAATCCAGCTAGGAGGCCTGGCCCCTGGGGGAGCGCTGTGAGCTCCCACAGTGGGATCTGGGGCGGATCCCCAGCAGAAATCGAATATGGTGCATTTTAACCTTAAAATATAAAATCTGGTGGCAATAATTTTAATAATTTTCCTGACACACGAACTTTTTAATTAACAGTTCGACAGAGCATATAAAGTGTTGTTTCTTATGCAGGGGCTTAAGGGGGTGGGCGACCACACGTTCGCCCTCTCCCCCCCTGGATCCGCCACTGCAAAGTGGGACGTTTTTGAGATACAGTGTACTATATACTCATACAAAATAGTCGGCTACACTAACTTACAATGAATCGGCAGAATAACAAAATCACCAAGTTAATAACTTAGACACTATAACAATACTAACTCTGACACACAGCATTCAACAATTCAGCTACAGCACTGTTTTTGCTACCGAGTTATTTTTCTCTGTGTTCATTGTCTACCGTCATCAGTGAATTAAAGATTACCAGAAATAATCACAAGAGTGTGTCACTGCCGGAGCTATACCGATAAACTGCCAGTTTCAACATGTAAAAACAGAAAATATCCAGAAATAAAGTAATTTCCAAGCAACTGACAAACAGACCTCACTGTCACTGATCTCCGTACCATTACTTAAAAAAATATTACATCCAACTTGTAAGACATAAACACAGTTCACAGATTAACGATAAAAATAAAATAAAAGCACACAATTGACCATAACGACTTAAACGTGACTGAAAATATCACTTGGTGAAAAAGACAGAATAAACTAGTAGAACAGGTAAAGATGTGAGCCCAGTGCCAACATTCTATACGGCCGTCCGCCTGGCTATTACACATTGCATCAATCCCAATCTTAGACCATTTGACCACTTTACTCCTGCCTTGAAAAACGTTCAGTGGCTTCTATCCCTATACCTGGTGGGCGCAGCTTGTGCCCAGTGAAAAAAGAGGGAGAGGGGAAAGTTCTGTTAAGGGTGTAGATCAAAAATCCCCCCTATTTTTCACTTCACAATCTTCACCTTAACAAAACTTTTCTCCCTATTTTTACTTGGCAGTCAGCACCCTTAACAGAATTTCCCCTCCCCCATCTATTTCTCACTGGACAATCTACACTGTTAACAAAACTCCCCATTCTATTTTTACTTCCCCCTATTTTTCACTCTACATCAATAACAAAACTTCCCCATAGAGAGGGGGAAAGCCCTAAAGGGGTGAAAATTTAGTTCAAAAGCAGAGAGGTGAACACGAGCACTAAATGGGAAGAGATCTGAGCCCAAAACTGGGGAGAAGTTGCGCCAATTTAGATTCCAAAATGGGGGGATAGAGACCACTGAGAACGTTCGCACCAATATCAATTTTAATGACTGTCCGTTTCCGTGTTAGGATTCCGTATGGGACAAACAGGCAGACAGAGAGACAGAAGAACAGGCAATACACGTAAGGCCATAACGTCTTTCAGGACGGCCACATAATAACTGTAAATGCACACACTAGATTCATGGTGTTATGTGGATATTCGACCATCCTGAGTTCGAAACAGAGACTGCGAAGACTTCTTCACACTGGAATCTTCAACGTCGATGAAATAGTCTGGCTCAGCATCAATGGGTGGGGACTCAACACCGGCGACAAATTCCCTCTCGGAGTGAACTGGACGGTGGCATGACTGGACTGGTACCCGATGCTGGAATGAAGATTCAGTGGCCTCATCATGCTTTTCATCGATCGACCTCAGCGGCAGTCGCTCGATGGTCGTCTGTGTGGCTTCTTTCCGCGACTGGTTAAGGTAGTCAACTAACTTCTGTCGCGTGTGGCTGCAAATCGTTGGCGCTGACCTGATTGTCGAGAGCAGCCTCAGACCGTCCTGTACCTTACGCTTTATGACATCTGTCACAATCAGCTGGCTGGGAAGAAATTTACGCAACAGTTCAGCACGAACAGCTTCATGCCGACTGTCCTTGCTGGCATCCTTAACTGTCGGCTGCGCCGAAGTCAAAGTTCTCGACTCTGGAGCACTGAGCAGAGACTGAGAATTACCTACACCACTGCAATCGTACCTCATCAGCTGAGGTCGTTCGTGTGTTACAGCCATATTTTCCTCTTTCCGCAAACTGATTTCTGGCACCAGTTGCTGATTCTGTGGTGCAGGTTTCATTTCTTCACTGACATCACAAACGTCAGAAGAATTCAGGCGCGCCATACGTCTGGCAGCACGAATGGGACCAAAATCTGTCAAGGTTGCTGCAAGTTGGGACATGCTGGAGTTGCAAAAAAACGCATGTTTGGATGTCTCTGCACCGACCGACTGTGCAATTGGTGGGTGTGTATGGTTGAAAGCCAGACGTTTTGAGGTGGGTGGTCGGCCGAGGCTATCATAACAGTGCGATATTGGCTGATCTGATATGCTGTCTTCAACGGTTGGCATAGGTCTCTTGACACCAACAGTTCTAGGACGGCAACCAGCCATGAGCTGCGCAGCACGCTTGCGACTGCTGGCCGTCGATGTTTTAGCTGCCAAATCAGACAGCTGCGATCCAATGGCGGACAGTCCAGACTTCAAACCCAGGTTTGCTGGCAACGTGGTCCCAGTATCGACAGTGCGGAAGCTAGTTGTTGTGCTGCCATGAGCAGCCACGGCAGAAAGATTAGGTGGACGATTTCTCGGAGATGTCACAAGGTTATCAACATCGCTGGCATCAGATCTTCTCTTAGCAGACGTGCCTAAGAGGAGGTCATCACTGGGCAGAGTCCTGTTTAATTCTACATGACTCTCAGTTTCTGCTGCTGAAGACAGTGGTGTAGATTCAGAACTTTGAGAAATCGCTGAAACTACTGAAGTGTCAGACCTGACAGAAATTACACTAGGAGAAATCGAACTTACTGAAGTTTCGGTACTTACAGCAATGGGCAAATCTGTTATTGAGTTGCTTGTGGATATCTGAGATGTTGTATCCTGAAGTGCATTATTGTAGGTCTGTTTTGTCGCATGAGACTCAGAGTATTCTTTGACAGATGTTGCACTCACACCAACACCTCTTATCTTCCTCCTTCGCTGACTAACAGGCTTCATCTTTCCTCCATCACTATTTGTGTCTGCACTAGCAAGAACTTCCTGAGTACTGGTAGTACTGTGTTTTCCCGTGTCATCGGAAAATTCCTTTGGAGTACTTTCACCACAGAGACCAGGCAGGGTACTCAATCTTGACCTGCCAGAAGACAGAGTCTTCCGTTTTTTGACGTTTTCTGGTGGTCGTGATAACAGAGTTTCAGGCACAAATGTACTAGGAGTTGGTTCCCTCACATGTTCTGACTGTGAAGATGGACTTCTGGATAACAACGTATCAGAAACTGACCACAACGACGGAATTTCAGGCAATGCAGTACCACGAGCCGATTTTTTCTCTGACTGTGACAGTGGAGCTTTGGCCGACAAGGTATCAAAAACGTGTGGCATATGTTCACTTTCTTGGTGCTTCGGGGAATTTACAGGTCTCGGTCTAACAGTACTGCCTGAATCTACCAGGACCCGAGTCTCATCCATTGATGCAGCAGCATCTACATGTGGTGGTTCTACTGCGGTCAACTGCTGTGAATGACTTCCACTGAATTCTGTAGAGTCCAACATCACCGACTGGTTTTGATCATCACTGGTCTGAGACAGATCAGATTCCACCAGTCTGAAATTATATGAACGAAATTGTGGTTCTTTACCGGTTTCTGAATCTACAGTTGCAAGCCTAGCCGAATTGGTGCTATCACCAGCTTCCAAATTACTACTGCCTATCTGTGAAGAACTGGAATCCAAGACAAAATTTTCTTTTGATGCAGAAGAATCTTGTAATGGCATTTCTTGTTCTTCCCTGCAAGTTTCTTGTTGCAAAGCACTGCCAGTTTTAGATGCTGGCGCACCTTCTGTGAGAATTTTGCCGTGTTTCCTTGGACGACCCCTGGCCTTTTTCGAGTCGACTAGAGAAGACTTTGATGTGACGGACTGTTCCATTACAATATCTGAAAACTGTGATGCACTAGGCTGTTCTCTCAGAACGTCTGCAGACTTTGACGCAATAGGCCGTTCTGTCAGATCATCACCATCATCACACACACAAAGACTGCTTCTGGTCTTCCTCACAGATCTCAGCATACCAGACTTCTCTGTCAGGCCTGAATTTAATTCTTCCGTCACCTTTTCTGCACCGATCTGCTCTTTGCTCAATTGGGACCTCGTCTTAGGCTTTGAATCAGCATTCCTGTTGGAGACATTAGGAGACTCTTCCAACTGGTCTACATTCACAGTGTCTCGAACCTTTCTGTCATCAGACCGGCTTGCCCTAACCCTTACTCTCTCTACGTTTTCCACATCCCTTGCTCTCGCTTTTCTGCACTTACTGTCTCTAGATATAATCACTTGATCACTGGTCTTACTGATGTCATCAATGCCTGGAGTTACAGGGGACTCAGCAAGTGCAGTATTTGCACTTCTCTGCGTAGCATCAACTAGTGGCATGTGCTCAACGCTGGGGGACTTGCCGACCTGAGCTTCAGAATCGGTTGAAAAAGGTTGAGAATCGGAGTGTTTTTCGTCATCAGCATACTGAGGTATCTTCACGAAGCCATTAGAGCTAGGCGTTAATGTTGGTGAGAGTGGGCTCGGGACGGCAACTGTATTCAACAGTTCAGAACACAAGGCCAGTGACTCCAGCATCTCCCGGCTTGTTTCACCCGTACTGTGACCATTACTGACATCCAAACTAGCTGCAGCCCAGCTGGCAGCAGACTCCAGGCTTTCAATTGTATCACAGAACAGCTGCTGAATGGGTGAATGGCTTGCAGCCGGGGATGAAATGAAACTGTTAACATCAGATAGAGCTGCACGTGCATTCTGTCGGTTACGCCGGGACCTTGTTGGAGAAACCTCGGAGGCACGACGTGTCTTGTACTGCTGCAGAGGTGAAGACTTCTGCGATGATGCCAAAAACAATGAGTTCTTTCGGTCCAGCATCAGACCTTGCTCTTCAAACAACTGCGCTGTTCTGAGGATACCAGCAGGCTCATCGTACACAGTACCAGTTGAATTGTGGCAGAATTTTGGCAGAGGAATAACTGTGGTCTCCTTGTGTTCCAATTCGGCAAGGGCTGCTTCTTGGCGAAAAATATCTTCCTTCATCTGGTAGACAAGGCTGCGTGTTTTTTCGCGTTTGTTCACCATGTAAACGAGGTTGCGCACCTGCAATAGCCATCGACAAAAAATGTCATATCAACAAACTAACAAAAAATAGAATATATCAATAAAATAGGATTTAGATTTTGCAATACACATTCAAAGTCGGTAAATCTAGATGAACTTGTAAAGGAACTAGCTAAACATTACTGTATAGGATGGCTTGGTGGCATGGTTAGGGTGTTGGATATGCGATCAAGCAGTTCTGGGTTTGTCTCCCAGTCAGGCTGCAGTCAAATAACAACTCTGCGCAAGTTTTTATCTTCGCCAAGGTAAACATAGTGAACACTGGAGGAGATAAAGAGATTGGTCGTTATGTCCTTCTGTCCATCGTTCCGTGTGTGTACATGATGACTCATAACAGCAATGACGTCATTGCATCAACAGCTATTACTTTTCCTTTCCTTTCTCCTGCCGCTTCTTCCTTCTCTCTCCCCTTTTTGGTTGTAGGCGTAATTGTAGATGTAGTAATAGTTGTAGGTGTGGTAGTAGTAGTAGTAGTAGTAGTAATGTTTAAATTACTTTACTTGGCGGAGATATGCACTCTCACGAGCGCCTTCTAGTTTTAATCATATGTTTTCATCGTCAACAAACAACACAGCCTACAGATGGCAACCAACAGACTGGTCTGTCTTCTCATTTCATAATAATATGCTAAAAACGACTTACTACAGTAGATTTATTCCTTGAAATAAACTGTTATATTCCAAGGGGATTGTTTTCCATCATTTATCTCATTTATCGAGCCCTAACTTTACATACAGTAATACAATACAGTACACTAACAGTAAAAGACAATGGTGGCTTGATGGCATAACAGCAAGGGTGCTAGACTTCTGATCAAAATGAGATGAGTTCAATTCCTGATTTGGTTGCTATCAAATGGTTACTACTTGGATGAGTGACTGTTTGCAGCCAGATAAAACATATCCCACACCAAAGTTAACTCAGTCTTTCATCTTTCCGAGGTAGGCAAATCGAGTACCGGCCTGTCTGGCTAGGATTAAGGTTCCCCTGTGTTGGGTGGCAGGTAACATTACATGATCCCATATGGCAGGTGACACTCTGCGATGAGTTTCCCATGAAAAGCTATACACACCATTTAACCTTTAACAAAGCCAATGTGAACAACATACGCGTTCAAGATCCTGTCGTAGAAGAACGAACATTTCCATGCGAGCTATCAAGGTGTCTTCACGTTGCCTCATCAACATCTCGACTTCGTCTGTCTTCGGCATCAGCAAAGGCCGATCAAAACCCGCCTGAGTACAGCATAACACGTCGTAATAGCTGGCTAATACATGCGTGAAGATAAAAATGAGAACTTGAAGCAGCAGTAAAAAACAACAAGCGCACTATATGGCATTAACAATGGCCAATCAAACCTGCCAGTTATACATCGCAATACTGTACATCACAGTAACTGCATCCTCACTGCTTTGTAGCAAAACAACAGTCAGTACACTTGTCAACAGTGACACGCAATGACTGACACTTCAGAAGCAGCAAAAATTATAAAAAAGTGCTATCACTCACAATCACATCGCCTAATCGTCAATGTGCTGTTGCAGAGTATCACCTTTTTATGATTTTTGCTGTTTTTGAAGTGTCAGTCATTGCGTGTCGCCATTGACTATGGCATATTTTAACAGTGCAGATGAATAATTATGACTAGGGTTATTTTATCAGTATTAGGGCTCGAAGTAAAACGGTATGGACTGGTATGGTATACTGGCACTTCCTTGGCCACCTGAAAACATACCAATACTTCTATTCTAAGAAAAGACATACCGGTATGCTTTGCAGGCTGTATTCTGAGACTTATGCAACTGGTCGCTGATATTTGCATCAATTAGTAGCCAAAATAGTGCTAGCTTGAAGGCAGGAAGACAAAGCTACCATACTGGCACTTATTTTTTCTCACCTCGAGCCCTGATCAGTATAAATAAGTAATGACGTGAATTGCCAACTTGCATTTGTACACTGATTAATTCACATGTGTATTCTTATGATCTTGCATTCAAGTTGCTAGTAGGTGTACACCGACTACACAGAGTCTACTGACCTTACGCTTTAGGACCCAGTAGTTGTAGAGATGATCAACTGTATCAAAGTCTACATCAAGCATGTCGGCCACTTCAACCGAATCGACATGTTCATAGAATTCCTCACCAAGTTTCTTCAACCTGCAGATCAACATCCACGATCACAGCAGTGTATAATGTAATCAGGCTGATGTCTAAGAGAAGCCAGAGGTATACTATGCTGGCACCAATCTTCTGCAAGTGCCACATGCCAGGCTTTCCATGGTCAGTAATCAACTGGGTTGACTGCTGGACTCTGGTGTCTAAAAAGGTGTCTTCCGATTTCACCCACGCTTAATCCTATTTCACCTACGACTACGGTTCGGGTTAGTGGATAGGGTTAGCATTAGCATTAGGTTCGTGGATTAGGCAGAATGACAGGACACCATCTGGAACACTCTGTGCTATATAGATGTCATTAATAATAACAGTTGCAACCATAGAACAGCGATGATTACTGACTGTGGAAAGCCTGGCATGTGGCAGTTACAGAAGATTGGTGCCAGTAGTGGCTTCACTGTTCGCTGTTAACTAATAAAAAATTCAAACTCCTGCCTCACAGAATTTAGTAAATTTACATATGTACCTTAATTTTTTAATGTGTGTTAATTTTTAATGCATGTTAGTTCTTTAATATTATTAAATAATGAACATGTGTTAGTGCAATCATCCTGTCAATGCAATCCACCTAAAACATCAGCAATGTAATGATGTGCCAATTAATGCACTAGTGCATGTGTTAAAAAATTGATGCATGTGTTAACGCTTTTAAAAAATTAACACATTGACAGCACTAAAATAAATAACAATAAATAAAAAAATGTACAAACATACACACAAAAATCAAAGAAACGCAGAACATAAATTAAGAACATCACAGTAAGTCAGTATGTAAAAATACAACAGCATCGAAGCCGAAAAGTCTGGGTCAGGCAAAAACCACAAACAGTCTCTACATTATCTGCAAATATGAACAGTAAGATAAACTAACTGACCGATGTGATCTCAATTCAGTCCTTTCCTCATCGGTCATTGGCTCATCAATATCACTTGCTAGTGAATGTCCGTCGTCCTTACTTGTCGAATGCTTCAGACAAAATGCCTTCAAACACAGCAGACATTTGCATATGCACGTACTGAATTACTGATAGTAGCAAAAACACTGCCCAACTAAACAGATGCAACCACCGTGCTCGTGGTACTATGGCGTACAGAGGCGCATCCTCCGGCTGCCCAACGGAGGAAGCCCTTTGCAAGATGACTCTGATGGGTTGCGCTGATAATAAGAAAAGTCGATTTGGATGGGTATGATTTGATCCTCAGATCTCCTAAATTATTGGGCCAAAGTTCACCCAACTTCCTTCGCAAAATGGAGAAGAAATCGCGGCCAATCAAATACTTGTCTGATTTTGAATATCTTCATCCATTCCAGAAAATGATACTTGACATCAAAGTTTGAAGCCGTATGAAATCACGCCAAACTTTGCATGTTTTTGGCCCCTAAATTGTTTTAGAGGAAGGTGCCCAAATTTTCAAAACTCAGCCTACTACTGATCATGGTGCAAAATTTCACGGCAATTAGCCAAGGAACCTCGGAGATTCCGTGGCAGCAGACAAAAAAGATAATTAAAGCATCAGTGCCTCTGTAGCTCAGCATAAGATGCTTTATAAATTTGATTAGTGCCACTATGGTCAAACAATGTTGTATGCAATGCATTATGTACGTACATGCATGAATGTTACATGCATGAACGTGTCACCAACACTCACAATCTAAATGAAATTTGAGCATCAAGATATCAACAACATATCAAGATATTACAAAATACATGGCTATAATTTTAAAAAAACAAAAATAATACAAAAAAAAACAAAAATAATCTAGACTTGTCAGCATGGGTGTCTGCATGATATTTTTCCGGGGAGGGAAAAGGCAAAGAGGTCGAGGCACCAGAGATACCAAGGTTGAGATGCTACAGGCGTCAAGTGAGGAAACGTATGGAGCATCTCAAGAGCTCCCTCAGTTGGGTCTGGGGTAGAACTCCAGGCAAAAACGAAGAACAAATATCGTAAATATGTTCAAAAAATACAGCAATTATGCTCACACTGTAGGCAATTCACACACGGAAACAAAAAGCAAAACAGGGTTGATTCAAACACCTCGAACTGGACCTCGTTGCTATCTTCATCATACGTGGTGTTGAGGTTTAGACCATACTGGAAAGCACAGGTGACATGGAACGACGTTTTACAGGCTTTGACCGAGCACTGAATACATGCACCAACGCGCTCCCGACACAATGAACACAGCAGTGCCCATCGACTTGACTGCACAATCAGACACACACGCATGCATAATGCAGTCTCCGATTCATTTGTAACTACCAGGTGCTGCATAAAAAGTGGAACATATTTGCAAAAAAAATATCTCAGTTACAACAGCAAAAGCTGTGTCAGCACTAAAAGCCATGTTCCTCCTTGATACAGAAGTGCGGAAGAGCAAATTGATCAGATTACAATGACAGTATGGGGCTAATCTTTTTCTACTTTTTTCTAACTAAATCAGTCTTCTTCTTCTTGATGGCCAACTCCTGTAAGAGCGCACTGCAGCACTGATCACTGCGAAATGTCCCTATCCTTGGCCTTCCTCCAGGTGATGTAAACTCCGTGAAGTTCTGGGACTGAACGTCTTCATCAACTGTTCTTAGCCAGGTTGTTCTTGAGCATCCAACCGGTCTCCTCCAGTCAGTGGGTGGTCGAAGTACAAGCTAGGTGGCCGAAGAACTTAAAACAGTGGGACCTGACCAATTCAGAGACTGGTGTACAAGCAGTAACTGTCTCGTTTGTAATGTGCCTGGTATATGACATCCGTAGAATTTTCCGTAGGCACCGAGTATCAAATGCATCAAGACGCTTACTTATAATCTTGGTGATGGTCCATGTCTTGCACCCATAAAGCAGAACTGGTAGAATATATATCCTGTAAAGCCGCACCTTAGTGTCTGTATGTATGTGAGACTTCCATATATTCTTGTCAAGGAGTGAGAAGCAGTTCCTTGCAACCCCTATACGTTTAAGTATCTCAGCCTCACTTCCTCTTTCATGAGAGATCAGCGAACCGAGGTAAACAAATTCATTCACCAACACAACATTCTCTGCTGCTACCTGAACAGTCAATAGGGTCAGAGGTGGGACCCCGATCTGCTGAATCTTCGTTCTTATCCAGTTTATCTGCAGTCCTAAAGGTGCTGCCTCTTCCTGCAATACCAGCAGTCCTGCCACCAGGAAGTCCAGCATTTCTGCTAGAAAGGCAACATCATCCATGTAGTCCAGGTCTGTGAATGATTCCTCACCAATACTTACACCCAGACGACTGTGAGCAACTGTCCGATCCAAGATCCAGTCCATTGGATTCAGGAAAAGATCAGGAGCAACAGTGCAACCCTGGTGCACTCCAGTGAGGACTTGGAACCACTCACAGCATACTCCGTCTGGGAGTACACAACTACACCTGTTGCTGTACAACTTTTCCGGAGCTCAACTGTCTTGCTCAGAATGCCATGTTGATGAAAAAGAAGCCAAAGTGACTTCGTATCTACAGAGTTGAAAACTGACGTAAAGTCAACATATGCAATCCACAGTGATTGATCAAACTCTCTACGTGTTTGCAGAAGTGTACTGAGCACGATGATTCTGTCAACAGTTGACCTGCGAGGGGTAAAACTGCTTTGCTCAGGCCGTCAAACTTCTAGCAGCTTTGTCTTTTTCTGCTAAGAGAATAAGGACGAAGGCTTTCTAAGGGGGGTAGACAGCAGAGTGATTCCTCTGCAAATCAGTCTGCCTGGTAAATATGAGTATTTCCTGCTTTCTGTATCATCTACAAAAACATTCATTGGTGATTATCTGCGACACTTCAGTCTGCATAATAGTGGCATTAGCAACAAAATACTAAGGTTATGTCTGATACAACTAAAACTAACCAATGTTAAGCTTGTATTCAAGACTCATTATTACAAAACCAATAAGACTAATCTCAAAGCTTTACGACCACTATCTTGAAAACAACGCTTTGAGACATCTCAAACGTTGTGCCATTTGATACTGCTGATGCATAACTTTAGTTCTCACCGGAATTTGATCAATGCCTGTGATTGGCTCCATCTTATCAGGGCAGTCGATGGTCACCTCGGGAATCCACAAAGCACAGCTTATGTGAGCCCACTTTTTCCCACTTCTACAAACACCCAACCAACACAGCAAGTGATGCATTACAGACTGCCATATCAGTCAATTGTACATCAGAATGTTGCCAAAATCATAAAACATAACATCAACCCTAAGTTTCAATCTCTTCTCCATGCTGCCATTCCCACAACCCTTTGCGAAACTTAAATGTAACTTGACTATAAGAAGTCGGATAAATTACACGATAACACACAACAATTCATAACTTATTCGCCAATATATCAATCACCCAATGAATCAGAACACATTTACACATGCTCTATATCACAAACGAATCAGAGAAATTCTATACAACTTAATGTGGTCCAGATATCCACAGTTCAAGTTAGCCAGTAGTTGGGTCACCACTACAAGTATTGCTAAAACTCGAAAAAAAAGAAATACACCACAAATACACACTGGGAGAAACAGAAATAAAAACACATAACGGCAGATATGGCAATGTAAAAAGACCGAAAAATTCAATATTATCTGTCCAAGTGGTGAGATAGACTCCACTCACTTTGTACTTTTCATAGCACCGCCGGTCTTTGGGCAGAGTCGACATCTCGGCCGAATGTTGAGTGCACACGTTCGACACATCCAGTTACCCTCGGGAATATTCTGAATGCCGTAGCACGCCTGAACACACATCACAGCAGAGTTGTGCACTAAATAGTTGGAAAGAGCAGAAAGTTGCAATTTTCCAACAAATTTATGTATATTTCTAATAGAGAGAAGATTATAGCTGCTCAAAATTGCGCCTCTAGTTTCCTCCAAAATCAGGGATTTTTAGCCTTAAGTTTGGCATTTTGAAAGAAAACTTTCAGACAAGAAACATTTTTCGGACAGGCAAAAATTTGGAGCCTCACCACGCTGCAACACATGGTCCACTGCCCCACTGAACATTGCCCCACATGCCACAATGGTGCTTTGATGCTGTTGGGCAGCACCTTGGAGGCAAAAACAGCCCTGATAATGCCCAACGTTCATTTTCAATGGACCGGCTTTAAGGTCTATGATCAATGCAAATGAGTGTCAGCATAAATTCAGCCAGACACCAAATTTGAAACTGTACAACCAGCATATTTTGTGGAGTTAATCAAGCTTTCGAAAAGCCTCGAGCAAGAATCTTTGTGATGACTGCCAAAACCTGCGCAACAGGCCCACTTGGTGGTCCGAGCACTGGATGATGCCTTTGGGTGGTGTTCTCCTCCAAGGTAAGGTAAGGACTGCCAAAACCAATGCCCTTCGTACGGCCCAGACAAAAGCACAGGAGAAATACACACACAGCTAGCTAAAGAGTTTGTTCAATGGAACAAAAACCAAGATCAGAGAAGGCAAGTAAAATACTGCAGCTTCAACAGACAACTGACAAATGTATGCATGTAAGATGATTGATTACTTGGTGGACGCAGATATCACAGGCATCACAAAACACCATCTCATTGCTGTCTTCTCCATCTGGCTGCAAACATAACATGGCACATGCTAAGATATGCTCATAAAAAATAAGTAAAGTAAGTAAAGTGTAAATTTATATAGCGCATACTCAAGGAAATCTCTAATGCGCTGAATAAATTTGGTCGTCAATATTTCGCGAAAAAGTATGTCTTCAGCTGATGTTTGAAAGTGGCAAGACTCAGTTCTGGGCCACGAAGACTGTCGGGCAGCGAATTCCAAGTCGACAGGCCTGCAACAGCACAGTGTCGATCACCGAAACTGTTCAGTCAATAGTGCAGTATGACCAACTTCTGCTGACGGGCAGACCGCAGATGTTGACGACCAGTGACGTCTGCTGTTAACGTGCAACGATCCATAAAGTATGGCAGAGCAGTAAATGATAAGTTAAATGCCAGCTTGCTTGTGAGAAATAAACAACAATTTTTCTACAGATCTCTGTATGAACACACAGCAGGTCAACAGAGAAAAACAACAAAATGAACAGGTAAATCAGAGAAATGCTACACATCAGGAACAAACAAGACAAGTCAATGAACCAAAATCATGCTCATATCTATGACATATTGTAGCAACATCTGGTAGACAGAAATTCTCACAGTCAGCAGCAGTTGCCAAAACATCACCAACAAACTAATCCATAAAGGTTTGACGAACACTTATCATCAACGCAAGTTGGTTGGAGAGAGAGTAAGATCGATTTCTTATCTCCATAACAGCAAGCAGCTGGGCCTAATTTACAAACACTGCCAAGCCCAACTTACAAAAAAACGTTAAATCAGACATGCGAAAAATGCAAAATCAGACATTCAAAGATCTCAAGAAAAAATGCAATCATAGAAAAGCCTGCAGCAACTAAGTTCAGATGATAACTTACACATAACTACACTGCTAACTTAAAAAGAAAATGTGGGAAAGAGCTGACAAAATCTCAAGAAAATTACTGCAGGAAATTAGTTAAACTGTCAAGCAGCGATCATACCGAGCGGCAGACATCACAGACGACGTTTTCATCGTACTCAATGCCAAGCCCATCAACAGTACGAATGGCCTGCTGGAGATTAGCATGACATTGCATCTCAAACGCTTCCAAGATCAGCTCCATCTCACACTCGCTCAACTCTGCTTCACCTGCCATAACAACAGCAGCAACAATCACTAAATCCACGAGTTCACCTTTTTCACTCAACAGGCTGATTGTGCACATCGCTTTCCGGCGTGAACTAAAAAATGTTAACGCATTTAAGAATTAATACAAGTTATAAAAATTATCGCACATACGTAAATTTACTTAAATCTGTGAAGCAGGAGTTCCACTACTCCATTAAACTATGTTTATTTGCCGATGGAATAATAGTCAAGCAATTAAAAATTGTTTTGTTGCCGTTTCATCACTACTGTCATGGTCCTGCGACACAGGCACGATTTCGTGGACTTCATTCCAGTCACCCTCTCGATGTAGTCTATTTACAATATCAGCAACATTAATGATGCATTATTAATGTGTTAATGCAATATGTTAAAATGTTTAAAAAAAATTAACACTTCAACAGCTCTAGTCTCAACACACTGTAATGAGTGAGCAAGCCAGTAACAATGCAACAACAGCACCAACCACTACCACTACGTGCAAATGAAGAGCCCAACTGCATCATAGGCAGATGATCGAGTATATCAAGGGTGAAATGGCAAAACATCCTATCTGCTGTCGACGACATTTCAAAAAAATTGAAAACAACTTTCTATGCGATGCATTTATTCCGCCATTTTACCCAGTGTTTTTTAATGTTCTTGTAAATTCTGTTAATAAATAACATACAGATCTGCTTGCTGTATTTCATTCTGCAACAAACAAACTGAAATAAATATTTAAGCAGCATTTTGAAGAACTTGTAGTTAAGGTATTGGTAGTTAATTTGTAGTTGGGAGCTTCCGCCATACACAACTGCAGATTAGAGTGAGTGATTGAGTGGGGTTTAACGTCACTTTGGGGATGGCCTTTCCAGGCAGAATGAGATATGATGTTTTGTTATCGAGCCTTTGACATGAAAAACAAACCAGCTTGTTGTCTGAGCACGTTGTACTGATTCAGCCACGTTGTGTCGAACTCATCAAGGTCATAGCGACAGACGTTCTCAGTCTTGTGGCTAGAGTCATACAACTCGTGAACTAAGGGCTTGAAGTTCTCATCTGTACTCGAGTATAGTAGCTTCTTCGGCCTACATGTTGTAATGTAACAAAATATAATGTAGTGGTAAGCATAGGTAATTTACCTCCTAGAGCATATATTGGTTAATAGTATAAACAGTAGCAAAATATAATGCATAATGCTTCTACACTGTGTCCGGAAAAAACGTCCCACTTTGTAATTTTTCACATCTTCGCCAAATATTAACCGATTTTCAAAATTCTTTCACTGGCACAAACTGTAGATAATTAGCAATGTAACTGTTAAATATCCCACCATACTTTAACAGTGTTGTACACTACCATGTGAAACATCAATTTTCAAAAATCACTAAAATTACTATAAAAATTATCTTCTGAAACAATTTTTACTAACTTTTTATGCAAAAATTAAAATATGTTTACTTTACATACATTTACGATGTTTGTAAAGAAAACAGTGGTGTAATATGCCATTTAGCAATGGAGACAAGGCTCCAATTAAAAACTTGTACCGGTTCAAAAAATAATTTTCAGAGGATGATGGCAGAATTTTTGAAGATAAACTGCAACAGGGAAACACTGTGAATGTTACTAGCAAAGATTTTGGAAACATGCAGCATCGACCAAAAGCATGAGACTGAAAGACTTAAGCATGCACACAGTGGCCCTACAGAAGACCACTGTGAATGAAATACTAGGCTTACTAAACCACAAAAGTCAGAAGCAAACACACGGTTTAATATACCGGACAGCCAAAGCAATGATCTGACAAAATGTAGCATTGTACAGATCATTTGCTGCATTTTTGGTCAAAAGTGTATTTTGTTTATCAACACGCTTGCTATTTACACTGTGTTCAGAAAAAACACCCACTCACGTTTTGTTTTATGTATCTGAGGAAAACGTTCAAATTTCTACAAAAATTTCACAAAATGTCTAGGTGAAAACAAGTATCCTATCAGTATAAAAGTTAGATATTCTTCGCTACCAATGACGTCATGCTCACATCATATTTACATGTTTGTAAACTATGGGTTTTACCATTGAAAACATACCTTTGACAAAATGTTTGTGACTTAGCAAGGGTTATGGAGCAGCAAGTTTGCAAGATGTTTCACAGACAATACACAGACAATTGAATATTGATAAAATAAAATGCTTAAATAAAAACAACTGACATGACTGGCAGTATCCAGCCATTCGACTGATAGCGGGCAAGTAATCATCCATGCAGTGACGCAGTGCATGTATGCTTGCCAACATCAGTAAAGTTGGGGATTTCGCACTCAACCAAAAAGATAAATCACAAAAACAGTTCAATATGGAAAATTGTGTAAGGAATTGGCATATTTTTAGGTTAAATCAGCACAACTACGAATTGGTCTGTTTTTTCACAGTTCACCAATGTCTGTCTTCAATGGTAAAATCTATGATATACAAACACAGAAATATGATGTCAACATGACGTCACTGGTAGCAAAGAATATCTACTTTAATTAGGGGTGGAATGCCTGTTTCCTCCTAAATATTCCCTGAAAATTTTGTGAAAATCTAGACATTTTCCATGAAGATATAAAAGAAAATGCAAGTGGGTGTTTTTTTTCTGAACACAGTGTAGTGTAGCACAGTGCAGTGTAGTGTTAGTTCCAGTTTTTTCTGAGTTCCAGTCATATATCACATTTTGATTTCTCCGATATTTGTTTAACCGGTTTTCGTAGCAGTTAACTGACAATGCGATGTGAAATGACAAACTGTATTCGGTAAACTGATTAGTGTTGTTACGATATTCGATTTGAAATCGAAAATTGCGATATATCGTATCGTATCATTAAAAAATATCAAATTTTTCAATATATCGCAATATTCCAAAATATCGCGATATATTGCGATATTTTTGACAATATCACAATATTTTCTACAGATACTTCACTATAAAGTATGACTGGAAAGAAAGATGGATGAGTTCACGGTGTCGTAGTTCAACTACAGTCTCAATATAACTTCACCTAAAGACATATTTTTATTATCTAAATACAGCATACTGCCTTGGTCAATGGTCTTGTTTACATCTTGTTCCTATGCTTGTATAACCTTTATATACCGATTATTTAAAAATATCAATATCAATATCGCGACATTTTGTACAATATCGTATCAAAATTGAAATCCTAATATCAAGTCACCACTAATACAAATTGACTTCGGACGCTGACATTGACACTGATGTTGGTATTTGTACAATAAAAGTTGAGATGTCACTTACAGTATAAACAGGTTATCATTGTCAGTGTCTGTGTCTGCTGTATCTGGCTGCTGCGGTACATGCCTAAACATCAACACACAATCAGCTTACAGCTCCGTTATGTTTCGGTTCGACCAGACAACTTTTCCAAATTTACCTGGACCTAGAAAAGCAAACTTTTGGAAATTGTTGGAGTCTTGACATTTCACAAGCCAATGCACTTCCTGTTGCTCGATCAACAATAAATGAGACTATAAAATCAAGATATTAAAAACTGAAAAAACTACACTTGTGTTTAAACAGTTTGTTCACTGGAACAAAAATCATAAACAGATGGCAAGCAAATCACAAAATACTGCAATATAAATGCAAAGTAAGCGAAGCATTCTAAATAGCTACAAGAAATATTATTAGACTGTGACCAATCTAATGTACTTCTCGCGTGCATCATTTTTTTTGTATTCTTTTAAAAGCTTTTTCATTCCTTTCGGTTTGTATTAGAGACCCGGCATCTAATTGAGACCCGTTTAATATTATACTAATAGTGACTGCCATCAAGGTCAATATTGGAAATTATCTCCCCGAAGTTCATAAAATACTGCCCGATTCTAGGAACTGAGAAGAAAAAATTTACGATAATGGTCGATGACGTTAGTTGCCATTTGTCTTGTTATACCTCAACGCATGCGTCTATCTGGCACCGTTACGGAGATATAACGTCTCAAAGATAACGGAGTCGTGACCTTGACCTTTTGGAGTCACGTGACGTCATCAGTCACGTGACCATTCGGCTACCGGGGGTCAACTTCCTATGGGTGGTCCATAGTGACCATGCATCTATCTAGCACTGTTATGGAGATATGGCCATTTGAAGTTCTTCCAGGAAGGCTCTTCCAGGAACAAAGGTCGATCGTTGGTCGGTCGGTTGGTCATCGGTCGGTCCTCAATATTACACTGATTTCATACACTCCTCTTCGCTACATTAGGAACATAGCACGCGAGGAGTAAAAAAAATTAAATCAGTCCGATATGGGACTGCTGTAGACTTCTCCGTACCAGTTACACGCCACTGTGTATCAGTAAAGTTCAATATCATGTAACACAGAAACTAGGCCAAATATGAAAAATGTTTAGGAATCACTCTCCATTTGCCAGCTCCCAATACAAATGGTGCAGCATTTCTAACTCTGAAGGCTTTGTGACCTTGACCTTGAAATGGATCAGATAGCAAACCATCATGCAGCACTTAATGACCTCTACCAACAAAACAAATCTCATTCAAATCGGAGGACCTACAAAAACTTTTGGCGGATGTATAGAAAAATTTACTTCAAGATGGCAGACTGGGTTCATTAAATATTATCTAGAATAAATGAAGCATTTTTATTGTGTGTTGCAGCCAATAATTGGGTTAACATAAAATACTAGGTAGCAGGTACAGTCAAGAAGTCAACCTAAAAAATACAGTCCCGTGAACAAATAAACTGCAAAAACAGAAGCAGCTGTGAAAAGCAACTGACCGTACGACAAGTGGAGGAATAGCTTCAGGATCTACTGGAACCTGAACTCCTTTTTCCCACTCCAACTTCCACGTGTCTGATATCAAGATATACTCAATGTACTGCAACACTTCTGTGTCCGGCAGCTTCATCGCACTGATGAGATCCTTCCGAAACAACTGTAAACAACAATAGCAACCACTGCAAACCAGTCAAATTCCAGATTACAACCTCTCCTGCACCACACCCTCAAGGAACTGCACGTCAGTGCTTGACACTAAAAACTAGGTTCAAATAATACAAAACTAAAATTAAATCCCTTCAGAGAAATACCACATGAGAACACAGGTAATGGAAAAAAATAAACTATCTACTGAAATGCATTAATTCAAATTATCCTACAAGCAATAAACAATTAACATTGATATGAAAGAAATCAAATATTTATCAGAAAGCTAGCACAAAACAATCTAGGTGTAATGTTAGAGAAATGTGAACCATAATGGGTATGAATCTGATAATCACAGTGCAGCACGGTAGTGCTGACACTGTTGTAAGGGCGATGAACGTTAAGTACAGGAAATGGAGTTTGAGGGTCCTGTAACTCCGAAACCCGCCAACCAATTTCTACAAGAGATTTGAGCTAATGCTCACGAGATGCGTGAAAGCCTATAGCAGTTACTGAAGAACAACAGTAAAATAACGACTTTTACGGGGGTACTGCTCTTTGATGCCCTCATGCGCAAGTTTCCTTGAACATAGAAAATCGAAATTTAGACCGTCAAAATCTACATTTAATACTGAAAATTTCATATGCAGCTTGTCCATGGCTATCTCAGTTGGTTTTGGCGCAATTCGCTCTTGAAATATGTCTCGCAGCCCAAAATCACCAAAAAATCCATAAAACCCACTATTTTGGCGTTCAAGGTCATTCTAGGTCATTGAATTCGGCGCCAATCGAGAGCCAGTGTACGACTTCCTATTAGTGATTAATAGTAACCTAGACCATATCTCGCACCGTTACTGAGATACAGCAACTTATTGGCCAAAAATCGCAAATTTTATCCACCCACCTCTCATTTAGCGCCCTCGTTTGGGGTGACTCCCTTCGAATTTATGGAAAAGCTTTACGGTTTCTGAAACTAGAGTCTTCCTGGTAGCCGATGGTGAAGATTTTGTGATTCTAGCTTGCTCCGTTTTTGACTGATCCACCCGTGTGACGGACAGACGGACGGACAGAATTGCGATGACTAAGACGGCTGAAAGCAATAGGTGCTTTCGCGCATAATAAAACTTGGCATCAGTGATCACAATGCCCACCCGACCCCACATGAAAAATTTGGTTACAATTGGTTCAAAGAACGCGTGGCTGCGCATGCACGAAATTTGATGTTAGGCATCTATTTTTTCTTTCTTTTTATGCGCGAAAGCAGCTACTGCTTTCAGCGCATCTTAGCCATTGCAATTCTGTCTGTCTGTCCATCCGTCTGTCTGTCTGTCACACGGGTGGATCAGTCAAAAATGGTGCAACCTAGGATCACCAAATCTTCACCGTCGGCTGCCTGAAAGATTCTAGTTTCAGGAACTGTAAGCTTTTCCATAAATTTGAAGGGGCTTGGCACCTAGTAGAAGTATCTACAATAAAATTTTGTTTGAGATATAGGCCTACAATAATATTTTTCAAGTATTTAGAATGGCTAGTCTTGTAAGAGCGACTCTGGAATTCAACACACAATAATATCGCCCAAAACCATTTTTGCTGTGTTCGAGTTTTGACTCATATCGCCCTTACATAGCTTTGTAAACTGTTAAAGTTTTTTTGCTCTGATCTAATATTTAAGCATTATGCAAATTCTGTAGTTAATCATCGAGACTAAATCAATCATGCTACAAAACAGTATGCCATTAAAAACAAATTGTGTTAATGCCATCCAGAGCTACTTCACTCACATTTGCAGAACTGATTTTACACCAAATGCTGCTAAATGTGCCACTATGGCATTCTGTGTACTATAATTTGACGCATTCAAAGCTAAGTTTACAACAGCTGTATCTTTGAGTAAAGTCACCAAACACTGAAACACTAACTAGTAAGCTATACGCGTTCGTTGGAAAGCAACATTTATTTACTGACTTGTTTCCCCATATCTATCACAAGCCATGGCAACATCTAGTGGAAATTGTTCTAAGCAGAGCCAGCAGCTGTCAAACCACTAACAAACTAGCAAACAAAAAGTCGTATATTTGGATGCATTTAGACTGAGCTTATTATACAAGAGTGATCGGAATTATCACAGTCACCTCTGCATGTTTTTCATGACCAGCTCTTTTTGGAGGAACAGAACTGTTCAGCTTGCTCGAGGTGGCATTTGACGCGGTCTGCGGTGACATCACTGTATCCAAACATCATGCAGTTCATTCGCACACAATACAGAATGTCATCAACAACAGCTTCACTGCATCTACATATTTAATGCACAACTTTGCACGGCAAAAAACAATTGGTATTTAAATCAGTTACAGTGTTATCCACATCATACCATCCAACTCAAAACTTGCTGTTACAATCTAATGTGACATGGAACGTCTGGCTTCATCCAAGGCAAGTAGAGTTGCCATCAGTGAACATGTAACTCAGTGTCAGAAAGAGAGAAAAAAATGCCATCTCATAATGATGAACTTTGCTGCGCCGCACTTTATTCACTCAGCAATAAGAGAATAATCTATATAATAACTGAAATTTTGCTGCAGCCTGCTGCAGTGCCCTGCAACAGCCTGCTAGCAAGACCTGGCCTGGCAGGCCTGTTGTCTGTCTGGGCCAAGCCTGGTGGCAGGAGTTACTGCTACAGTGGTGTGTGGGCTGTGAACACCGGTATTTGCGGAGGCAGATCCGCTGGATCCAGAATCAAGGCCACCGGCTGAGATCGAAGCCGCAGGCTAAGTTTGAGGCCGAAAGAGCCGAAAATTGAAGATCAGACAGGGAGCATATCGATGCTTGTAAATTATAAGTAAACATTCATTTTCTTTAAGTGGATGTGCTTAAAGGTGTGAGCAGAAAATAACATATGTTTAAGAAATGTTGAGCATACAAAGACCATGACCAAGCAGTGATTAGAAACTAACAGAGTTATATGAGTGTCCAATCCTCCTAAAATAAAGTGATCAAGATTACACAAAACTTTCTAAAGTGAAACTATGCAAAAATGAACCTGTTTCAGAAACTTGCTCGCTTTTTTCTGCCATTGTCTGATGCTAAAAACAAATGATATAGCAAAATATTATAAAACATTTATAATCTAAAATATTAAACACAACACATAATCAATTTTTTGCCCATTACACATATATATCGACAACTTTGATTATCTAATTAATTTGTCAACCCAGAAAATTGGCCATGTTCAGTGTTGCATAAAGTAGCCAGAAATTCTACTCAAGTAGAAAATCATTGATTTATCGCACCACACACAGCAGGATATGTATTACACAATGGGTCTTCTCTCTAGCAGAATAATCATTCAGAATGACCACTTCTAAAAAGTAAGCTCTGTCTAGAGGTCACTTGATGGTGCCGAGTCAAATTCGTAGGCCTGGTATGGGCTAATGCCCGCCCTGACACTAATTGTAGCTAATTGTGGTGCGAGCATTAGTCCGCCCCTGCAGTAGCAGACCATAGTTAGTACGAAAAAATGTCCATGTCTGCGGTGGTAGGAGCACATAGGTGCCAGACTCCAAAGACATATGCCAGCATGGCAGCACACCACTACTGGCAAACTATCTCTGAAGTGCTCAGATCGGCAATCCAAATGTGTCACACAAAATTCTCAGATCGCCAATCTGAATGTATCACCTTGCTTACAATATACTAAGTGTCTAGAGAGCCAACAGTCAGTCCTGTAGCATGCAGCCTAGAGGACCGACATCAGCAGTCACCAGCATTTGATCAGAAAAATGGCGATAGTATTTAGGGTTAGTGCTTAAATTATGATAGATTAGGATTTAAGAGTTAGAGTTAGGCTTAGGGTCTAAGGTTAGTTATTGCAGCTTATTCAGTTTTATTAATTAAACTTTAACATGCGAATTTAAGAACATTTCATACAATTATGTGACGACAAATGTACATCCAAACTAAGGTTGCAAAATTGGTTATATATACGAATGCAGTGCTGCCAGGCTTGACTGGCCGACTGGTATGAAGGCGTGATACTTTGGCATTGTACCTTGCTACGGTTGATCTCGTCAGTGGCCAACTGCCGTGAGGGCATCTAGCGTAGTTCTAAGCTGTGGCCCTTGGCTAACATTTAGGACAGAGTTCTCTGTCTAGAGGGCATCTGTCTGTGGCGGTACAATTGGTTCTCGTACTGTCGTAGACAGTCTCTTATGCCGATGACACACAGACCAGAGATCAGCGCTGAAGTCGACTCGGAAAATTGGCGCCAAAATTGGTACCGATTTTTGAAGTCATTTTTCATTCCGAATCCACTCAGGATGAAAATCGGCGCCGAAAACAAACATGGCAGAGTGCAACGTAAAAATTACGAATTCTCCGTATAATCTGCTCTTATACTACGGATAAAACCAGATAAAAAGTTTAATGAAAAGAAACGTAGGAGTAAGCTATGCATAGCGTTACATCACCACCTGCAACGGATTTATTCCCTAGACGGCGTACCACGTCTACAGTACGTGTGATATATTAGCGTTGATTGCAGCATTCGAAGGCAGCGTTGACGTAGCGTCAATAGCAAATAGAAAGTGGCATTAACCCGATAGCGTTTAAACGCTAGCATTGATTATAGACGCTATAGCGTTTAAACGCTAGCATTCATGTAGCATTGACGAGCGCATGGAACAAGAGCTTCAGTGACCTCATGTACAAAGAGAAAGCGGCATTAACGCTATAGACGCTGTAGCGTTTAAACGCTAGCGTTGATTATAGACGCTATAGCGTTCAAACGCTAGCGTTCATGTAGCGTTGATGTAGCGTCAATAGCGCATGGAGCAAGAGATTCAGTGACCTCGTGTACATAGAAAAAGCGGCATTAGCGCTATGGCGTTTAAACGCTAGCGTTGATGGAGCGTTAGTGTAGCATTGACGAGCGCATGAAACAAGAGATTCAGTGACGTCGTGTACATAGAGAAAGCGGCATTAACGCTATAGATGCTGTAGCGTTTAAACGCTAGCGTTGATTATAGACGCTATAGCGTTTAAACGCTAGCGTTCATGTAGCGTTGATGAGCGCATGGAACAAGAGCTTCAGTTACCTCATGTACAAAGAGAAAGCGGGATTTACGCTATAGACGCTGTAGCGTTTAAACGCTAGCGTTGATTATAGACGCTATAGCATTCAAACGCTAGCGTTCATGTAGCGTCAATAGCACACGGAACAAGAGATTCAGTGACCTCGTGTACATAGAAAAAGCGGCATTAGCGCTACGGCGTTTAAACGCTAGCGTTGATGGAGCGTTAGTGTAGCATTGACGAGCGCATGAAACAAGAGATTCAGTGACGTCGTGTACATAGAGAAAGCAGCATTAACACTATAGACGCTGTAGCGTTTAAATGCTAGCATTGATTATAGACGCTATAGCGTTTAAACGCTAGCGTTTAAACGCTACAGCATCTATAGCGTTAATGCCGCTTTCTCTATGTACATGAGGTCACTGAATCTCTTGTTCCATGCGCTCGTCAACGCTACATGAACGTTAGCGTTTAAACGCTATAGCATCTATAATCAATGCTAGCGTTTAAACGCTACAGTGTCTATAGCGTTAATGCCGCTTTCTCTATGTACACAAGGTCACTGAATCTCTTGTTCCATGTGCTCGTCAATGCTACATGAACGCTAGCGTTTAAACGCTATAGGGTTAATGCCGCTTTCTATTTGCTATTGACGCTACATCAACGCTGCCTTCGAATGCTGCAATCAAGCTAATATATCACACGTGTCTACAGTACCATTCCAACTAAACTCAATCAACAGAAATTATAGTCGGACCGGACGGTCGGACTGAATTAAATTAGTTTCTATCGATTATTTTTCTTGTAGCACCGGCACTGGTAAAGACAAGACACAATAAAATAGGCCTAGGCCTAATTGTAAAAATTAACTTACCATGACAACGCATTGCGCAGTCATTTTGCATATTTAATCTCTATTATAGATGGCAGCATCATTGTTTGTTTGCATTGCTTTACTATCAGATTAATCTTACACAACCGGCAGCTAATTCTAGTGCTAAACTGTTGTAACACAAAGCCTATTAGATTGACAGCAAGATAAAAATTAATAGTAGGTCACACGTTCGTACACCATAATGTGTACGTTTAGTCAACAGTTGTAATGTTCAAAACTGCTTGCAATAATTGAGATTAGTAATATTCTTTGGTTTAAAATGTAAAGTTCAAATGTAAACTTTGCTATATTCGATTTTTCTGCAATAATACTAATAATTGTTTTTCGTGTGACCAATTTCCGTGACACAAGTACGCCTGAAAACAGATAAAAGTGTTAACAATGACCATTGACCAATCACGCGTCTAGTTTCTCGCCGATTATCGGCTTAGAATACAGCAGTGTTCTAATCGGCGCCCGTTTTCGGCGCCGAGTTTTCGTGCCGATTTCGGATGCGAATTTGCATGACAGACAGCACAGAAGTCAGCACCGATTTCGACGCCGACTTTGGATCCGAATTTGACGCCGATATCTGACTGTGTGTCATCGGCATTACGGCAGTATGCAGCCGACTGTCGGTACTCTAGTATGGAGCCTAGAGGACTAACTGTCGGCCCCCTAATATGGCGTACAATATACGTACATGCGGACAAATTCTAAGCAAAATTTCAACTCATCCCTTCAAAAAAATACAAGAAGCTATATACAGTTCTTTCTGCAACAAAAAAATAAATACAACACATAGTGATACATACAAAATACGCTTATTTAAACAGAAGTTTTTCATTTGACAAGAAAACTAACATAACATAAACACCTCGACGCTGCCTAAAATATTTATTTTACAGTCTTATTATGAGTCGCAGTAGTGCTGTTACATCACAGTAATTTTCGATTACAGTAATATCGATTACCGAGCTGACGGGTTAACTTTTTAAGTTAACAACTACTTTGACGGTAAGTCATAAAATAATACAACCACGGGTTAATATCAGTGTTGGCTTTGCTTTAGCTGTAAATCCAATGCCCACTAACCAGGCCAGAACTCGAATTAAAACAAGAAATCTGAGCTAATGCTCATGATACGCGCGAGCTAGAGCCTATAGCAGTTCATGTTCGCAAATAATCTTGGTCTATCTCCATCCATTTCGTCGCAATTTATTTTTTGCAGCCAAAAATGGTCAAAGAAATCACTAAAAACCTATTTTATGGTTTATGGTCATTCAAGGTCATCGATGTTGGCATTTTAAGAAGCTCGACATCAGTGCTTGTTATGATAAGTAGCATGTCTGTGCCTATCTGCAATCGTTTTCACGCCAGACAAGCCAACAGCGGAACCACTTTTAAATGGGTACTCCTCTTTGACTCCCGCGTATGCAGGCCTCCTTGAACGAACAGGGCCCGGACGTGGACTGCTAAAATCTACATTCAATGCTAAAAATTTCTTTCGCAGGTTGTCTCGTTCTATCTCTGGCTATTTCGGCGCAATTCACTCTTAAAATGCATGTCACAGCTCGAAATCGCAAAAAATTCAGTATAATCCCTGTTTTCAGGGGTTCAAGGTCATTCAAGGTCATCGATGTTGACATTCCTAAGAAGCTTGTTGCCAGTGCTTGTTATGATAAGCAGCATGTCTGTGCATATCTGCAACCATTTTCACATTAGACGAGCCAATAGCGGTAGAATAACGTATTTTAAGGGGTGTCCCTCTTTCGCCTCCTTGTTCGTGGAAACCCCCTTTACCCAGTGACGTAAAATTTTGTCACAAAATACTAAAGACTCTAAGCTATCATACGGTAAAAACCTTAAGTCTCTATCTCATCTGGTCTCCAAACGGTACCGAGTTGTGACAGACAGACAGACGGACGGACGGACAGACGGACAGACAGACAGATAGAATTACCATAGCTATTACGCAAAATACGTAGGCCTACAGTTGTTGTTGCAGTACTGACCTTCAAGGTCGATGATTTTCATTTTATTAGAAAGGGCGTATTAGTGATTAATAGTAGCCTTGGCCGTATCTCTCACTGTTAGCCACAATAGCGCGTACCAGCCTTCAAGATCATCCAAGGTCAATGATTTCCATTTTATCTAACAGGGCGTAGGAATATGCCACTTCTTAAGCCATTCACACAATGAGCAAATGTCAACTGTATAGGCCTGTGTAATTATTTCCTATTTTTGAATGAATAAACATTGATTTTAATTTTATGAACAAGCCGGCCTATTTTGTGGTTTGTTCTTCCTCTCAGAAGATGATCATCATAGGGCCTACGTATCGTCCTTGGGAGATAAAACTGGCTAGGAGCTACTGGGTTGCAGAGTTAACTTAAACGCCGTATAAACGACGTTATTTAAGACATCATAAAGCATGCGCGCTTGTTATGACGTCATTGCAATCAGCCGATCATATTCTCTGCACGAACAATGAAGTGTTGGTTAGCCTATGCGACGAGGTTTCGGCGAAAGTCCGGTCGTGTCGTCGAATGAGCCAACGATGTCGTTCTACGGTGGCGCCGGTGATTTCGATCCAGTGCGTATACGCATCTACCCGAGTGACAGCAGTGATAAGTCGACAGTGTTCGGCAGACGATGGACGCTGTTTATCGCCACGTTGTCAGCGACTGCCGTGACGGCGGCCATGTTCTGCGTCGTAGCGTCAATGCTCGTCTGGACGGGTCACATTGGCCGAAGGACACCCACCGCTACCAATCTGATCAACCACTACGCCGCCCAGTCGGACGGTCAGCATCGGTCATGCACTTAATTAAGTCACTCTCCAATGTCGAATTGATCGTCTAGCGTTCTGACATTTCCTGTTGAAAAAATGAACAGGCACAGGCGTTGACATTTCAGAGAACGTTTCAGTTATTGACTGTGTGCCAGAAAAAAAAACTGGCTGTAGCCTTCTCATTAAGCACAAGTTAACAGTTTTTAGCCGACCGTTCTTAAGTGACGGTTGAGCTATTAGTACCAATTGTCGTCCGTCTGTCTGACCGTCCGTCCGTTTGTCTGTCACGGATGTATTGTGGCTAAACCTTAAGTCGCAGAGAGAAACTTTTTGCAAGTATATAATTAGCCATGTGTACGAAACTCGGGCTTGCATAATTTCAGCGATCTACTGCAAGGAAAACAATTTCGAATTGAGGGTTGAATGAAAGGGGGTAAGAAATTCAATGGAAAACGGCCATATCTCGGAAACGGTGAGAGATAGGACCAAGGTTACTATTAATCACTAATAGAAAGTGGCATACGGTACGCTCTTTCAGATTACATGAGAATCATTGACCTTGGATGATCTTGAAGAGTCATAACGCACTGTAGTGTGCCAGTCGTGCGATATTGTGGCTAAACAGTAAGTCGTACACAGTCGGTGATGTACCATTGGATAGAGCGCTGGCAGCTTCCTATTGGCTGTCAATGGTAACAATGTCCCCATCTGCAACGGTTTGGCCGCAATTTTCAATGGAAAATTTTAAGGTATAGGTCAAATGGCCGTATCTCGTGAACAATGAGATATTGCTATTGATCACTAATACACTGTGTCTCAAAAAAAGCATGTGACTACATTTTTTGCAATAACTGGAACAATGAATGTCCGATTATAATAATTTTTGGCACACTTATTAATGAGACTATATGTCATCGAATGGTGGTTTCATTTCCCACCTCATCTATTTAGTGCAACTGTCTTACCTTGGGAAATCACAGA
>Ga0209367_1001506_pt1 | contig 28808 bp, 19 predicted proteins | sample WorMetLIZISLAND2_FD_187412 | JGI IMG/M metagenome (GOLD analysis project Ga0209367, IMG submission 187412) | Marine gutless worms symbiont microbial communities from Max Planck institute for Marine Microbiology, Germany - Olavius geniculatus... ...
CCTTTTCCCTTCCTCATTTTTCTTTTCCTTTTCCTTCCCCTTCTTCATCCCCTTTTCCTTTCCCTTTTCCTTCCCTTTGCCCTTTCCTCTTCTTTTTTTCCTTTCTCTTTTCCCCTTCCTCTTTTTCTTCCCCCATCCCTTCTCTTTTTCCTTCCCTTTCCCTTTTCCTTCCCTTTCCCCATTTTCCTTCTCTTTCCTCTTTCTTTTTCCTTTCTTCTCTCCCCTTTCCCTTTTTCCTTTTCCTTTCCCTTTCCAATTCCCTTTCCCTTCCCTTTACTTTCCATTCCTTTACTCCTTCCTCTTTCCCTTCCTTTTCTCTTTCCTCTTTTTTCCTTCCCCTTCCCCTTTCCGATTCCCTTCCCCTTCCTTTTACCTTCCATTCCTTTACTCCTTCCCCTTTTCCTTTATTTCTCTTTTCCACTTTCCTTTTCCATTTCCTTTCCCTCCCTTTCTCTCTTTTTCTTTCCATTCTTCCGTCTTTCTTTCTGTGTCCAGGTCAGTGCGTCTAATATTTGAGGCGCCATATCTCCATAACAGTGCAAGGTAGACGCATGGTCACTATGGACCACCCATAGGAAGTCGGCCCCCGGGAGTCAAATGTTCACGTGACCGACGACGTCACGTGACCCCAAAAAGGTCAAATTCGTGACTCATTATGTTTGAGGCGCCATATCTCCGTAACGGTGCTAGATAGATGAATGGTCACTATGGACCACCCATAGGAACTCGGTCCCCGGGAGTCGAATGGTCACGTGACCGATGACATCACGTGACCCCAAAAAATCAAACTCGTGACCCCATTATCTTTGAGGCGCCATATCTCTGTAACGGTGCCAGATGGATTACGGATAGGAAGTCGATCCCCGAGAGTCAAATGGTCACGTGACCGATGACGTCACGTGACCACAAAAGGTTAAAGGCGTGAACCCATTATCTTGGAGGCGCCATATCTCCATAACGGTGCAAGATAAACGCATGGTGACGATAGACCGTTTATAGTGAATCGAATGGTCTCGTGACTGACAATGTCTATTGTTTAGTTAGAATAATAGAGAAGGATTAAAGGATCATTGCTATTGTTCAATTTGAAATTAAACTGTTTGATTTGTTTCTACCAGTCTAAACAGCTCACTGATTATATTTATAAGGACATATACTGTAAACTATCGAAATGCATTGAACAGACTCCGTGTTCGTATGAACGTTATCTTGTTTATGTATATCTTGCCTAACTACCTGTCACCATTGAGCCTTACTGCAGAATAATAAAATCAGTACCCATACGATACACGTTATTCATTGATCAGTTATGCAAATTATTATGACATACGTAGACCTACGCGAATTTATTGAATTATGCCAATGGAAAGTTGGTTAAATACAATTTGTTCTATACACGTACCGCGCGTTGAAGGCGTTTTCTGTGGCACCTATACTTATGGTAGAATTCTATCGGATGTTGTAATGTAATGATATCGTCAGTTCTTCAGATCGTTGCTGCCGACAACTCGCGGCAACAGCGTTCAATTTATAGCAATGACTTGTTGCACGCGACTTGACGCACGCAGAGATCCTGCCCGATCCTTGACTACCAGGCGCAATGTGATTTTCAGCGGTGGTTGACATCTCCAAAAGACACTCACTGACGTCTGAGCTGTCTTTTGTGATGTGATAGACTTCTTGCGTTTGTTTGTTTACATGAAACGTGACAACGTCGAAGATGCATGAATCTGCGCGCTAGACTCTTACTACGCACCTGACATTACTGACTAATATTGACTTGTCGCCAGCAGCCTCAAGCAAAATTTATTTTTTCGGGATGGGGACTGAAAGCGAAATTTTATCTGGAGGCAAACTGACATGGACTCGTTTACATTTCGCCGCGGTATTTTTTGTTGATAAAATGCGATTGTCCTAAGACTCACCACCGGGAGATCGATTTCACTGCTTCTCATGCTGTTAACAAAATGCTAAGTTGCTAACTATACCGTCATCGGTATAACCGGCTACATCCCCTTCGAAGAGAGACATTTTGCGGCTGCAGTTAAAGACTAAACCAAAATGCAAATTTGACAATGGCACAACGACTCCAATATAAAGTCCAATTTTATCTAATGTCGGCAAGACTGAAGAACGATAGACACAAACAAAGCTTTTTAGAGACCCTGCGAACATTACGCAATGTCAAACTACAGCCCAGCGTTGATGCGAACGAAAAAAGAAACTAGCATGCTTTGTTTTAATTTTGCCAATAGTAAACTCGCCACAGGTCTTGATGTACTTGCGTGGCTTTGGAGGCAGCACACACAGCACACCTTGCACAATAAAAAAATAAGAAACATGGTTATAATAAACGTTTGCAAACAATTTTAATATTTTATTGCTAAAAACGCGTTTGTAACGTTAAACATATTTCAACGTTTTTTTTATTTTTTAAAAAACGTTAAAAGACCAGTCTAAAACACTCGTAATTGAAAACACTTACTACGAAAATCAAAGCGATAATGCCGATAAAAATAAAAAAAAATGTATTTAAAACAGCAACACAACAAGAGTTATTACAACCATTTAACAATTCTAGTTAATGTCAATACGCCAAAACAAACAAAAGTGGGTAACGTTTTTCACGTTTGCAAACTTTTTTTATTGTTTTTACAAAAACAAGTTCTAGTAATTTTTTCTTTTAATTTTTCAATTATTTATTACCAGTATGCCTAGGATGAATGTTGTAAGCTTATTAATATCGTCTCGACATTAATCGAACACGTGGCGTTTTTATACACACATAAATCACAACTGTCTAGTTTAATCATTTATTAAACAAGCCACATAATCAGCATTACAATAAAAGTTTAAAAATATTTAAACGTGAATATGTGCGTTGAGTTTTTACTTAGCATTTACGCAATGCAGCATGACAAGGTGATTAATGACATTTCACTTGCGTGAGAAACACAGTCATCACTCATCAAACATCAAGCAACACAGTAACGAAACTAGGAGTTGCCGAAGCACATGTTGCGCTACCAGTGCATCGAGAAAACAATATTATCAACAGCTACTCGGAGTAAGCAATTTGATTCGATCGGCAACTCAACTCAAATTTCTGTGACAACAGTATGACTTATATATACTTGGTGGTCCGCAGATTACTGTGCCCCTAACTTTCATGCATTCAAAACTTCGTTAAGCATTCAACTATTATCACAGTTCTTTCACTAGCCACATCAGTGGCAATCTTCACTAGAGCAGCATCTTAAAAATTTTAAGTTCACAAAAAGATCAAACGTATGAAAGTAACACAGTATGTTTATGTATTTTACGAGACAATATGTTGAACCAATTATGTTTATGCATCGTATCTCCCTTTCCTTCGCAAAAGAAAACGTCGCTGTGTAATTGTTTGAGCAGGCTATTGTAGGTTTATTTTTGTTCCAGTTTTCTTGTCGTCAAAATTACAAATGTCCGTAGTGCGTGTCGTAAACAAGGTAACGGCTGATCATTTGGTGACGCCAACAGTCGCTGGCGTAAGTCATGTGAACTCGCGCCATTTGGCTTTCCACTCCCCTTAGCAACGGCATAACACTGCTGCTGCTGCTGACGTCTCAATGCAATCAGTAACTCATTGATAATTGAAGAACTTTTGGCTGCCGTTGACGACGTGCAATACTTGCATCGTGCCTACTGCTCATCAAATATACATAACCAGAAGCTTATTTGTGTTGGAATTGGAGCAAAGAACAACAACAATTAAAATTTTTTAATACTAAAATATTTAAAATAACTATAAAACAATTTTGCTAAAGCGACGCCCTCGTTCGATGGGAATTTTACCTCACCCAGTGGCAAAATTTTTTGTCACAAAACAACTGACATATAGTGAAAAACCAGAACTCTCTATCTCACCTGAGAATTATTCAATATCAAGCTGTGACGGACAGAAGAACGGACGGACAGACGGACAGACAGACAGAATTACGCTTAACAAAACACAGCTTAAACAAAAATACGCTCGTATAATTGCAAAATTGTAAAAGACAGCGCGTAACAACCTTTTGGAAACTTTCATAGGCAAAGCATACGTTAAAAACCAGTCTGTTTAAACTTCGAAGACTTTGCCCCATACACTTCTGACGAAGTTTACCAAATTTGTGTCGAACGTGGTAGAATTGTAGTTGTCAATGCCGTTTTTTGATACACGATATCTAATTTTTTTCGGAAATTTTTAACGATATTCTCAATTAAAGTTTAAAGTCGTCCAAAATCGCTCCGTAATTCAGACGTTTCTTCCATCCCTTACATTTTAAATGTGCGGGCCCACAAAATTTGTACCTTAGTTATTACCCTTGCATCGTGAAACATCAAACAAAAAAGTTTCTCAAAGTTATTTTGACTGGTTTCAAAATTATTGGTTTTAATATGCTAAATATTAAGCCAATTTTGTCATTCCAAAACTGTTATTGTTAAAAGACTTTCGTCCCGGGTAAAATGTGCGTAACAAGCGTTGGTCATCGTCTAGTACATATAAAAATTTAAGGGTCAGCATTTCCCACAAATGTTTCAATTTTTAGTGAATCATAGTCCAAATGTTTTTTTGTGTGTGTTAGCAGACCAAAATGCGCCATTTTTCCAGCAAACGTAAAAAGATTATACTTAATCACAACGTTGTTCTCCGTTTTCGATATTTTAGTTCGTTTCAGACATTTTTAATTAAAGTCTAAAGTTGTCCAAAATCCCGCGTGTTTTGGACGTTTTTGGCCTTCAAATTTTGTTCTTGGAATAAGTCCAAATTTTGGGATTTAAATTGTAAAAATAAACAAATTTTCCATTATGTGGCGAAGTTTTACGACGCCATGGCTAGTCGATACTGGCTTTTAATAAATGACAAAAGCACGGTCAGCCAGAGCTAGCGCCTGGATCTCCAGAATACATTAATGCCAAACACGTCTGGGCATCTCTGGTCTTGAGCGCCAAAGCTTATGCGGCATCGATTGCGAGTCATGCAGTAATTAAACAGTCTTCGAATCACGAGAAAACAATGCCAACGCCACATTTTATTGCTGGTACGTCATCACACTTCACACAATAGTGTGAATGTTGTAAGGATGACCTTCAAAGTCTATGGGGAAAAGGCAAAGGTTGATCCTTCCCGAAAACCCCCCTATAGGCGTAAAAATTTCGCAAAAATCTTTTACGCAAGCCAAGTTATAGCCAATTTTGTCCCAAATTTCGTCCCATGGCAACGGGAGTCGGTCGGGGGAAAATGTGATTGACGGCATTCGATGGCCCATCCCCGAAAACCCCCCCTATAGGCGCAAAAGCTCGCAAAAATCTCTTACGCAAGCCGAGTTATAGCCAATTTCTCAATGGGGGTCAACCGGTGGTAAATATAAATGTCACCATTAATTAGGCTGTTTTCGAAAATTATATCGTAGAACCAAAAACTACGACTTTATCTTGCACACAACGGAAGTTATGACAGTTTAAAGAATTTTTAAATTTTCCCATAAGCGTCATTGTAATGCGATTGGAAATTTCGTGATTCTAGATGTGGCCGTTTTGATACAGTGCCAGGGTGTGACGGACGGACAGACGAACAGACAGACACCTCGACGATGGCTAAGACGCGCGAAGCATTACATGCTGTCGCGCGTAAAAAAACGAAGTGTGACGTTTTTTGAGACACTGTATAGAACCGTCAAACAGAACATTTGATGATAACCGTGCAGGGGCGTTTATCCCCAGTGAACAATTGAAGCAAGTTCCCTTCCGTCCAATTCTTTTTTTTCCAACTTTTCACTTTTAACTCCCCTTTCGGTCTTGCCGTTCTCCAGCCCCGTTTCATTTTCAAAAGTTGTTTTAAAAACCACTCTGCGCCTGCAACCGTTTACAAGCTACACAACCCAATAACGCTAAAATAACCACTTTTGTGTGCGTTCCCTTCTTTGACGCCTATGTGCGCAGACACTCTTGAACTTAGGGGGTCGACACTTAAACTGCTACGACCTATGTTCAGTATTAAAAATTTCACACGAAGGCACGATGATTGCTGAGCATTAATCTGCTATTTGTGCATAAACCTAATACACTAGCTGCTGATTAGCTGCCAATGACCTCCGGTGGTCTTGCATGTCTGCGCGCCTCTCGTTTAAGGTAAAAAAAGAGATAATCACACGCAGTGTCGCAGAAGAAATTTAGCATAAAATACATATGCATAATCTTTTCTGCGCATTGACAATGTTGGTTGGCGACAGGAAATGCTACCCGAGCAGTAAACTAAAAACCCGCTGCAGCAATCCCAAGAAATTGTCCTCTGGAAACCGGGTGAGTGAACCGCACAAGTGGAATTCGAATGTGTGCACAATGTACAGCGCTTCGTGCGTCGAAGATAATCGCACGATAACATGAACATTTCGGCGAAAGGTTGCGGCGCGCGGTTTCTCTGCAACTGCTGAGCTTCTTCTGCTGTTAGTTCTGCGTGAAACGTTGATCTCGGTGTCGGTGCGTTCAAGTCTACTGGTCGACTGAGAGCTGAATGAAGCCGATGTAGGTGTGTGCAGAGACGATGCTGCCGCGGCGCTTGTTGTCGATGCTGACGACGTCTCCGGCTGTGAGATGAGTGACAGCGGCCGTGTAACAGGACCGCCGTATGATGTTATCTTCTGCCTCTGTCGTATTACGATTGATGTAGAGATGTGTGCTCCTGCATGACGCGATGACGCGTTTGTGACGACGTCGGTGTCGCCTGTGTTCGCCAGATGTCACCATCATTGTCTCTCTCACAACGTCGTAGAAGTTTGTTTTCATTGCGTTCTGGTACGTCAGCTGTTTGCACGTAACCGCAACAATAACAGAAACACGGTAATAGTATTGTTTAAGCTTAATAAATGTGATAAACGTAGACATCGTAGACAGAAATATGACCAAAGTAATAAGCCAGTACAGAAAAATCAGTCCCAAAAAAGCGTGTGGACTAAGTACAAAATATTCTAAGAGTGACGATGACGAAGATCACAAAGCAACGTAAACACACATTACGGCGCAGTCAAACACATTTCTAGAGGCAAATGACAATAAACGAAATAAAGATTACTAATAAAATTTGTAAAGATAAAATTGTAGTAGAAAAGATGAAGACACGAATAGGCAAGTATAAAAAGATAGTTTCAACTCCGACAGCAAACAGCAAGTATATTTGCACTAACGACTATCCCCGAATCTAAAACATAATAAATGTATTTGTGAAAGATTTATAATCATCCATTAACAAAAAAAACATGGGTTCATCCAATGTCAGTACACCAACAATAAAAGTTTTTTAGTGACAGTGTCGTCATGTCCAAAGTCTGGTTGATCGTAAGAAAGAACAGCCGCACGTCACGCCACTCACCTGTGCGTAGACGAAGTACGTGCCGTTTTCATTGATGACGATGTCAGCGCTGCCGTAATTACCGACGTCGAAGTTCAGTGTCGAATGTGGTGGCATCCGTGTCCAAAGAACTGGCGCAGACTTCGATAACTCAATAGCTTCAGCTGTACGTTCGATATTAAAACACACACAATCACATTGAATCATTCCGATTTATTTTATAAATCGGAATTTTAATGCGATTTAGATTTACGTAACAATATTGTTACAGTTAAACAAGTGCAGCTAGTTTTTCCGCGTTTTGTTTAACCTATTTAATAATATAAAGAACATTGTCAGACATTGCTTTTTTAAATTACATCTATTAATAATAAGTTATATTATGAAAACTTTTTTAACGTTGCAGTACTGTGAAGTGACATTGGATTATCAAAACTTTCATTTTTGAAAATGCCATAAGATGTGCGATAGCTTAATTCTAAGAAAGGCAAATTTTGCATTATAAAAATGCGCGTTGACGCAGGAGGTCACGGATTACGTGAAATGCGCGTCATTTTCCGGAAACGGTGACATCCGTGACATTTTAAACTAAAACTGGCACAATTGTTGTTGCTCTTGCGCTAAGAAACGTCTACGTCAACCATGGTATAAGCTTTCTTGTTTTTCAGTTTGTTTTTCATCCCTACTGGATTAGACAAACAGACAAGCGAATAAAACTCGCGATGCGCGCTCAATTGAAAAACTTTTAATAAAGTGTGACATACCGATTTTTTTAAAAAAAAAAACGAGTTGTACATAAAAAACTGAGTACCTGAACTCTCAATGTTCAAGGTGAATTGCACAGTTCGGAGCGTGGGCTGCAAATCGCATATTCACAGTATGAACAGCAGGTAAGTAAGCATGTAAGTAAGTTGCACTGTTTCAGTGAAGTGAGAATACCGCTAAATTACACCACGTTAAAATGACACAAATCAGTAAATTTAAATACCGAAAATAAGCTGGCAATATAAAAATATCGACAACGAAAGCAGAAACTGCGTATACGACATAGACGTACGTAAGTTATGCTTATTTCGTCGTCGTCATGCGCCCAATGGTGACGTCGTCTATTCATGTTTCGACGACTCCGCTTAACTCTCTGTTTGACAGCATCCTCTGCGTTATTATGGATAACGTTCTTTCTCACCTAAAACATAAGTCCACGACCGATTAAAAACAAGGCCAACTATAAATCTTCATTGTTTGCCGTGTGAAGTTGTACTACTACACTGTGTCCCAAAAAAGCATTCCCAACATTTTCGACTGTAACTAGAAAACCAATGATCAAATTTTGATAATTTTTGGCAGGAATACACCTGACAAAACTTGCCATCAAAGCACGGTTCAATTTTTCACCTCACCCAACGCTTGGTTATGCACTACCTGGGGAAAACACAACCAGCATAATATCACTTTTTTATCCAATGCGATGTGATTGCTTATTTAACATGATGCTATAACGCGTAAAAACACATTTTGTTCATATTTCTGACACCTTGGTTGTCACTTTATCCAGTTGTTCATTTTTCAACTGTTTTCAGTAAAATTGCTTGAAGTGTTGGCCTACTATACGAACACAGGCAAGGAAACGCTTTCTCCATTCATTGACAGCAGTATCGATAATGTTTTGCTCCAGACCAAGCCAGGCTGTACCAGTTACTTCTTGACTTTACAAACATTTCTAAACTTTATCTGGTTAAGACACACTGCTGCAAAACAGTCAAACCTTGTAATAGGCCGGCTGTTGGGGCCCACAGATTAAGATAAATGGAATTTATTGACGTTTTTCGTTCATTTTAACACGTATTATACTTGGTCTGTTTTCCCCAAATAGTGCAAAAGCAGACGTTGGGTGAGATGGAAACTAAAACACTTATTTAATATCCAGTTGTGGCTGAAATATGTTTGCTAAAACTTTTCAAAATCTACCGATTTTTCTTCAATTTACGACCGATAATGTCGGGTATTTTTAAGTTTTCTGTTTGTTTCAACACATATTTCGCTTGATCTGCTTTCCCTAGGTAGTGCAAAAGCATACATTGGGTGAGGTGAAAATCTGAACGGTCATTTGATGCAAGTTGTGTCAAAAATATTTGCGCCAAAATTATCAAAATTTATTAATTGTTTTTTGAGTTACAGTCGAAAATGTCGGCGATGCTTTTTTGAAACACAGTGTAGTTGTGGTTGGTATTACAACGAGTATTACAGCTAAATATTTCTGTACCTATGTCTACTGTTCACACTAGACATTCTGCGTTATGATAACCGTTTATTTTCAGTTCGGCTCATACGGAATACGAAATTGATTAATAGTGTTGTGTTCTTGAGGACTTGGCCCCGTTCGCGAGACGTTTTGAGAACAAAGATCAGTGGTCTTAGTCTTGGTCTTAACCTTAGTCTCAAAAACATCAATGAATTAAATGCATTTGAATTTCGGCAGCTTTCACTTTTTGTTAATTAATCTATATTTAAGCATGTCTTATAACTAGAGCAGCATCTTACTTGTACAATAACTGACCATGTTATTGTTATGTACACACAGCTCTTCATGGAAATAAGTCGTCGAGCCCGCATTTGTTGCTGCTAGCTGTTTGTTGTTGCTGCTACTTTAGGTTTTTTGACAACTTCTGCAGCGCGTTATTTGTCTGGAATTCGTACAATACCGGTATGATATAGTCTATGTCGTGTGACAGTAGGCCTAAGCGTTGACCCTGGACGTCGCGTGAAACGTCGCGTGAAAACACTCCTACTAAAACGTGTGAATGAGTGGTATAATTCATTTACGATTTACTTACGCATGTCTCAGTCGGGTTATTTTTCCTTGTCTCAACTGCTGCAAGTTAATGTGTTAACTTTTCGCCTTTTCGCAGTTTCGCAGTGATATGTCGTGCGAATAGGCCTACTCCTACATAAATTGTATAGGCTTGCTTTAGTTTTGCTTAGGCGTTGCTGGTGTAACTGTAGACGTTTTCAGGGGTTTGTTTTTTTTATCAGCGCACCTTGTACACGTGCGACAAAGTTGCAAGAAACTGGGCTTGGCTACGCAAAACGCAGCCGTCATTAACGAGCCCAAAACTGCTGTATGTTTTGATTTCGTAGTTTCAGTTTTATTCTTATCGCATCATATGTGGGCTCCGGCTTAGCGAGATTGAATTTAGTTGGCGTTGCAGACAGCTAAGTGTCTACAATGAAATCTGTGTGCAAACCGTTGCTGAGGGCACGTTGCCAGCGGCGCTACCACCCAGTGCTGAGTACGCGCTGTCTGGACTGCACTGAGACTGAAGGGCGTCGATTTCACGCTCCAGTAACGACAGTCGGTAGAAGCAAGGTAGCAACATGGCGGCGCACAGCACTACGCATGCGCACGAGAGGCCGACAACGACTCGGGATTGGTTGCTGCCACTCTGTGACGTCAACGTCTCAGATGACAGAGCGTCGATGTCGTACAACTGAAAACACACACACAGCATTTTTGACAAGGTCAACCGTCGCAGCGAAACTCGCAAACCAATGGTTATATATAAATAAATATTAAAGGTTGATAGTTTTTCCTGGGAACTTATCTAAGAGTTACGGAGCGTCACTTGCCATATGAAATCACACACTGTTATCTGCCGCTTGACACAGATGATCATTGATCACGTTCCGCCTTATGGTCAATTCACACCTATGATACCACTCGATAACTTAACAGTTAAATCGCGTCGGCGTCGTACATGTGAACTGACTATTAACCCCAGAGAAGAGGGTAAGTACTCGATTTACCAAGGCGACTAAAATGCGAGACTGGAAAATACAACAGAAGAAATGCAAGACTGGAAAATATGAGTCGGATGGCGTTGCTGGCTGAGTTACGTAGTTTTATAATTACTAAGATTATCCCATGCAGTTCTGTATTGAGCAGTAGGCTAAGTTTGCCTTTTGGTCAGCTTTGAAAGTGTGTCTATACGGGCGAAGGGTCTGTGCGAAGTCTGTCTCGTTCAACCACGTGACGAACACTTGCGCTGTTGTACCGTTTGGACACCAACGCTTCTATACGTCATGCGCCACCCAGAGAGAACAGCAAGATCGCGGATGCCTTATCTGCCGCAGCTTCATCACCAAGCGCCATAAAAGGTGCCACTATTATTTCTTGAATACCTTCGTTAAACACTGGCCGATTTTTTTTTTAATTTTTGGCGTGCTACGTCAAGAAAATTACTAAGACCAGAAAGTCATTGAAAATCTGTTCCTTAGTGTTCATTTAAAAATCGTACGTCGACGAATTGAAATGACGCATTAACAGAGAGTAGGCCCACGCAGTTATTGATCGTGCTGTTGGCGAGTGACATCAACGTCTACCACTTGCGTTCGTACTGGAGGATGACATTTTAAGCACATATTGTAATAAAAATAATGTGATGTGACACATGTGACTTTTTGAAAGACAATAATTGTTAATCATGTTTGTCGCTAGTCAGTTAATTATTTCTGAGCCGACACGTGCGTTTACCAGTATGAATTCATTGCTGTAAACGGCCAAACTACCACTTCTGCATTCCACAAGGTAGTGTAGCGACAGTATCAAGATGAGGTAAAAAAAACTACAATCATTTACGTTAGGTTTGTTCTGATGTCGCATACCAAAAATATTAAAATCGGCCAACGTCTCACGGAGCTATTCAAAAAAAGCTCAGCTAGCGAACGCTAGGAAAAGCCAACCGTTCCGCCTACCTTCCAGACCCAGGGTCCGAATTATAGTCACGGATAGAAAGCGATTTGTCAGCGGTGAGACAATTCCATGCACGTTATGTTAACGACACGCTGCCTCGAAAACCACAATAAATGTTACTATAACAGATATCGCACGTGGTCATTTCGCCAAGCGATATAAATATAGCTACTGTTTCATGCACATGGTCATCTGGCCAAGTGTTATAAATACAGGGTGGGCCAAAAAAACCGGACCTGTTTGAGCCTTGATAACTCAGTGATGGTTAGTGGTAGAAAGACCTGTAATACGTCAAAAGTTTCAGAATGCGATAAAGAATAAACGACAAATTTTTATAGTGAAGCATTTAAATACTCTTTGCCTAATTTGCATAAATAATCATCACCCCCGAAATTCTGCCAAATCTGACTTAACACATGGATTTAACATGGATATTTGAGCTTTTGTAACTTAGCGATGTTTACTGATGGAAAGACGCGTAATATGCCAAAAGTTTCGAAATTGTGTACAAAAGAAGTGTACAACTTGCATGTCTTAGCATTTAAATATTCTTAGCCTGATTTACACAAATCTGTCCCACCCCTAAAATCATGTTAAATTGGCAGTAACACATGAATGTAAGTTGATTTTCATTCAGCATGCAGTAAAATATCAACAATCATTAACACATACGCTGAGTTTAGATGAAATTCGACATAGGCAGTTGCCCAGCTTTTGCATTCGTAATTACCGTCACCAGTCAGTCCTTTTAGGCAGCTGATCGATCGCTAGAGTCAATGTGTTCAGGATCAGCTGAGCCCAGCATTCGATTAGCACACGTTTTAGCTGGTCAGTTACTGAACTTTTGTGACCATGCTATTTGTTGCAATGCCCCCACACTGAATAAGTCACAGAATTCAAATCTGGACTTTTTGGCAGTGAGTTTTTGAGTTCAATGAACTCGGGCACATGGGAGTGCAGGCAAATGGCTAATTTCAGGAGTAATGAAGATTTATGCAAATTAGGCAAAAAATATTTAAATGATTTGCTATGCAAGTTTGGCCCTTTTTGTCTACAACATTCTAAAACTTTTGACATTATCACACGTCTTTCCACGGGTAAACAACGCTGAGTTATCTACCCTCAAAGAGGTCCGTTTTTTGGCCCACATTGTAGCTACAAAGTAAATAAAGAAGGAAAATATCAGACGCAGGTTTTGCAAATATTTCTCACAATAAAAACGCCTTGCTCGGATAGACACGATACAGCCTATACAGTTCCTGTTGCAGTACTGACCTTTAAGGTTATTCAAGGTAAATGATTTTCATGATGTCATTTGAAAGCCAATATGCAACTTTCTATTAGTGACTATTAGTAATTCAGGCTGTATCTCTCGCCGTTTTCGAGATACGGACACTTATAGCTTTAAACATTTCATTTAAAACTGAGGCAAAACCGCTGCAGAAAGACACATTGTTACTATTGATACCTATAGAAACGCCACTGCTCTATCCGATGGTACCATCGCAGACCCCCTATGACTTACCATTTAGCCACAATACGGCACGATTGGCATTGCATAGTGCATTATGACCTATCAAGGTCATCCAAGGTCAATAATTCATACGTTATTTGACAGCCAGTATGCGACTTCTTATTAGTAATCAATGGTAACCTAAGCCTTATCTTGCACCGTTTAGCCACAATACATCCGTGACGGACAGACAAACGGACAGACGGACGGACGACAACCATGCAAATAGCCCGATCTTTACTATAATACGTTTGGCTAAAAATAAAAGTGGCACCTTTTTATGGTCCACGGTGTATAAACATGATTCTGTATCTTTTGGTTCTGCATGCAACGCAGTGTTCGAACTACAGCGGACATTTTTTGCTTTCTTGCACTGAAACGTTTTACCTCTAAAGGTGCGTACAGACTACAGAGCAACGCAACTGAACTGAACTTAACTGACACAGCTTAGTTTTTGACGAGTTAAATACTTTAGAAATTTACTACAAAACCTTCTGCCCATCTGCAGATATTGCTGATTTTTGGATATTTATGTTTTACAAGATAGTGTAGCGATGTAGTAGATGTGGTATACATGCCATTAAATAGCAAGTTTCTTTCAATATCTACTGGTGAAAAAACCTGTGAAAATTGGTCAATATTTAGCAAAAATATAAAAAATAGGCCTACAATAGCTTACTTGTTTGGCCCAAGCTATATAAGGGCCCAGTGGTTTACTATGAATCATAGACGTAAACTGTACAGGTTGAACCAAAAAAAACACCTTTTAGTAATTGATTTGTTTATTTGTTAGATGCATTATATGTGCAATTTTTGTTCACTTGATTATCATTTTTATTAAATGACTTTGTTTTTTTATCTGCCAATGTAAAACTTGTTTTATGCAAAACATTGTAATTTTGTCTCGGCGAGCGCTGTTTAGTTTACAATATGCGCGTAAAAACATTCTCGTTCTTAAAGCACTATTAAATGTTTTAAAGTAGATGAGTACATTTAAACTGCAAATAATTTATAGCTAATGTTAAAGTTGTTGAAGCATTAGAAATATCATGCATGTTTTACAGCTTATATGGCACAGCATTGACCACAGTTAACAGGCTTACCCGGTAGACGTGCTTCAAGTGCTTGCTTTTTTGATGATAGTCTAAAGCTGCGTTTTTTGATGCCTGACGCGTAAATGTTTGTTCATAAATATGCCAATTTCGTGCCCAAGCCGGAGCACGAAAAACAAATTCACTAGTACACCGTGTCTCAAAAAACAGGCAACATTTTTTGGCATAACTTTGTCAAATTTCCACCGACTTTAATAATTATTGGCATAAAGATGACCACAACGATACTATTATATATGGTGCACTCATTTACCACCTCAGTTAATTTGTGTCAACGCCCTACCGTGTGAAACACAGATGCTCCAAATTGTTACATTACGCGGCGATTATTTGTATCAGATGGTTCACCTTTGCATCATCAATTCGACAGACAGTGCGACGTGGTTTAATAATTTTGAGGTTATTAAACCTGAAAACAGCAGACAACAAAATAGCTGGCTGATGAGCACGTCTTATCGATGAGTGAACGCATTTGATCAGTCGATCGTTGATTCTGTTATCAGCCATTGCCGTTGCATCTAAGCCATTGCGTCTTTGTATGCGGAGTACACTTTGGCATAAATTCTAATTTGAAGAGAGTTGTTATACAAACTTATAATTCTGCTAAATAATTTACATTTTAGTGTATTTTGTGCTTAATTAACTTGTTACAGCGTTTACTTGAGACAACAATTCTGCATTATGCAGCAATTTGGAGCATCTATGTTTCACATGGTAGTGCATTGACATAAATGAGGTGAGGTAAAAAAATAAGTGCGCCTTACATAATTTCGTTGTCTTAGCCATCAACATAAGCCTACTAAAAATTATTAAAGTTAGTACAAGAAATATTTTAGACTGTGACCAATCTAATGTACTTCTCGAGCGCATTATTTTCTCCTGTATTCTTTCAACTGCTTTTTAGTTCCTTTCTTTTCACACCGCAAATGACGTCATCGGTCACGTGACCATTCGACTCCCGGGGCTCGACTTTCTATGGGTGGTCTATAGTGACCATGCGTCTATCTAGCACCGTTATGGAGATATGGCGCCTCAAAGATAATGAGGTCATGAGTTTGACCTTTTGGGGTCACGCGACGTCATCGGTCACGTGACTATTCGACCCCGGGGGTCGACTTTTTATCGGTGGTCCATAGTGACCATGCGTCTATCTAGCGCCGTTATGGAGATATGGCCGTTTGAAGTTCTTCCAGGAAGGCTCTTCCAGGAACAGAGGTCGGTCGTTGGTCGGTCGGTCCTCAATATTACACTGATCTTATACTCCTCCTCGCCACGTTAGGAACGTAGCGCGCGAGGAGTAAAAAAATTTGACAAAGTTATGACAAAAACAATTTTGACTGTTTTTTTTCTTTTCAGACACGGTGTATATTGTTTCAATACAGCAAAACAAAACTCTTTCGAATTTTTCGTCTGCCGTGCCGTCAACTAAAATTAAAACTATTAGCTAAAGGTACTAAAATTATCAAAAGTATTATTATCATAGCATATTTATAAAAATAGTTGTCTACAGTACACCAACATTGTTAAGTCATCCAAAACGCAGCTTACGTTAATCAAAAATTTACGAATCAAAATTTTTATATCACAATTTTTGATTATTAATCGGTTGAATAATTGTCAATTTCTGCTTTTCCACATCGATTGTCTTGTTTCAACCAAATCAAACAGAGAGCGACAAATGCGTGTAGCCTACCGTGTGACATCTTGGTGACACTTACCCTACACTTAGGTTAAGTAACTTCCTATGCATTAATGCATAACGCAGGCCCTACACTCAAAAACTGGTGGACAACAGGCTAGTCTACATCATGTGACCAAAAACAGAAAATGAACGAAAAATAACGTGCAATAAAACCAATAATGAAAAATGAAAAAAATCCGTGAAGTTATAGTCATATAGGTAAATATCTGTAGGCTATGGCGAAAAAGATTCGTGGAACAAGTATACGTTTTACTTCAAGTAGCCATTCCCTGCGTCTAAAACTAATTAGCAGTTTAAAGTTGTTTTAACCGTTCTGCTGTTTTTTTCATTGACCCTAAACTGGTGCAGAACCTCGTGCAGCAAACGCAATTCAGTTGCTAATAATTGCGCCTATAATGACACGTGTGATAGTCGTACCTTTGTCATTGCCGGATGCAGGCAGAACGATGCACCGTTGCTGCGTCCGTGTAGGTTTTGGTTGGCTCCAGTTCCTGCTACGGTTAGGTGCTAGTGGGTGTCCGACGCTTGATGCTGTCACCGTATGCATCTAGGCGTCTAGAGGTCACGTGGGCCGAGGGCGTGTACGGTGCCCCATTTTCAATGCGTGAACCACAACATAGGCCTACAATAGTAGTAACGAGCATTTGTTGTCAAAATGCGCTCTCGAAGATGACTTGAAAGCAGCAGTGAACGAACACGTTTTAGTTCAACTTGTAAACGGTCAAAGTAAGACAACTACGATTTTTGGAAGAATTTGATGACAGTTTGTAGCGTAATTTGTAGCATTTATCCTTAGGAAAAATTATGCGCCTTCGAATCAGACAAGCTGTAAAGGCACACTTAACAAAACGTAAGTGTAACCCGTTTATGGTAGACCTAATTGTCATTTTGCACAACTTTGCACATTTTGCACGATTGGCGCTGAAAACTGGTTATGTTTTAGTCAGCTGCACGTATCGTACTGCTTTCAGACAAAAATGGAAGAGCAAGTATAACTTATAGTTTTAGTGCAGCAGATACACACGAGAAACGATATACACTGAAGTATATATTTTTTAAACGGACGACGCGTCTGCATATTTCGCTTTTCTGCTTATTTGCCCAAACATAATTTCGAGCATCTTCTCAAATCGTTTAGCAAGAAATTTGAGCCAAGGCTTACGAGACGCGCTGAAAGCAGTAGCTGTTTTCGCGCGTAAAAACGGTGAAGACAAACTGTTGTCGTATGTCGTACATACACTGATCCAAGTCGAAAGTAACATCTTAACGGTTTTAATATTCCTAAGCAAAGATACCCAAAGACATTCAGTGCAACTCACGGTTTCATCACTTTTGGAAAAAGCAAAAACTAATTCGCAATCGATATATACGCCTACATATTCATATTTTTTGTGCTGTAGCAATATGCACATTGCACAACATTTTTCTGCGATGCGTTCGTTCGAAATACAAAAAAAAATCTGTAAGCCAACAATTGCAACAGACAGGAGTATCGTTTTACCGTAAAGAATGCCACTTGTCGACATTGTTAACGAAAGCTGCCCTGCGCATATGTCGTGAGCTCACACAAGACGAAGCAAAACTGCATTCATCTGTCAGCTGCTCGGCCTCTAGCAATAGAAAACTTGGTTTGACGCATTCTTTCGTTTTTTTTCAGCGGCGCACAACACTGCGCAGAGCTTAGCAGCACAGCACATACTTGTAGGCCTACGCAACAAACATTTGTACCTTCTTTAGTCTGTGCAACTATTAAAACTGTTTTTTGCAGTAGCCTACCCATTCAGCTCACAACCTAGTTTTTTCCTTAAGTGAAAAACTTCGCTTTCTGACCAGCTTACAGTGTCTAATATTGATAGCAGTATTATAAGCCGACCGCTGCAACGTACATTGTTCACTTTCTTTAAACTGTAGTTACTACCAACTTTTATTTTTCAATTAAATCGACTATAGCGGATTTAAAACTTCTTCGCGGGAATGATGTTAAAATTCCCGGCCGTCGTTTCTGTTTTGAAGTCGCACACTGATGTATAGCCTTAACACAAAGCTGTATTTTCTGAAGCATAAGTTTTTAGTAGGCCTACTTCAGTTTCCGCGATAACCCACGCAACATAAATGTTCATGCTTTATGCTACGTAGTCACCGTCTTTTGCAACATTGCTTAACCAACAGCAAGTTCCCGTTGAAAAATCAGATTAGGCCTATAAGTCGCAATGTCTTGCAATTGGGACGTAAGGCATATCGCCTACTCTACGTTTTATTCCGGCTAACCAGGTGTCGCTTAAACCTAATGATACTGGTGAGTGCAGAGTGCAAACGTGCAGCTGCTGCAGCTGGCATAGGCTCCTGCTATCGCTTGTATGACGTCATATTTAGCATCCATAGTTCCATACACCTCAATGATGAACTGCACTGAACCACATTGCTTGTTGTCTCTGACGTTGAAATGAATTGTGGCAACTTGTTATTGTGTCAGAAGTGTAGCTTTTAACCGGTGCGTTAAACATGGGAATTCTTTCCTGGTTATTCTGAGTAGAGGATGAGATGTACACAATACAACTAAATGTACGGAGGACTCGTACTCTCAGCCCTGTTATATTACTATTAGGCAATTGTAGATAACCGCTCGGCAAAGCAATTGACATTGCAATTGCTGAATTACGTTTTCAAATGAAAAACAAGAAAAATTTAAACAAAAACGTGCAAAAACCGTTTTTAATGAATCACATCATCTACAGACGTGTTAAAAGTAGAAAAAATGTATACATCTATAAAAAAATAAAAACGCCTATAAAATATAAACAACGACTTATATTATTAAGTAATGAGTACGTCTGCCTGACAAGCAGGTCAAGAGTTAACGAAAGTGATGTGATGAGAGGCTATTTACTAAACAGTAAGTAAGGCTATATCGGTGACGAAGAGACTGTACACAACGCTTTTCATCGTCCATGGAACTGTTTTGTTTGCCGCTATTACATCGACTTAACTCTGTAAACATTATTGCGGCTTATGTTTCACAATCGATACCATTAGGCCTATTATAACTGTCAAATACGTAGAACCACACAGACATTTTAACAAAAGCAACAACACTGTGAATACTAGCGTAGTTCTGCATTAGTAATTACGTATATACACCGTGGGCCATAAAAAACGTGGCACTTTACTTTTGTCAATATCTTTGCCGATAATTGACCAATTTTTAAAATTTTTTCACTAGCGCACTTTGCAGACAATATTATACATTCCACCACGCTCCAACTACGTTGCTACACTACCGTGTAAAACATAAATTTTCAAAAAATGACCAAAATTATTACAATGCATATACAAAAATTATATTTTTAAAAAAATTGTACCGATTTTTATACGAAAATTAAATTATATTTAATACCAGATACATTTTTAATTTTTGTAAACAAAAACAGAGAATTTTGTTTTTAATATTAATTTTCAATGCAGTGACAGCATACTGGTAATGTAACATGCCATTTAACAATGGAGACAAGGCTTTTATTAAGAACGTGTACCAGTCCAAAAATGCAACTTCCAGAGGATAGTGACAAAATTTTCGAAGACAAACTGCAAAAAAGAAAGACTGGGCATGTTATTAGAAAAGATTTGGCAAACACAAAGCACCGACCAAAAGCACGAGTCTGACAAACTGACGCATGCACGCAGTGAATAGAACGTGACCACTGTGAAAGAATTCGTAGCCCCGCTAAGGCAGAAAGGCTAGAAACAAACACATCGTTCAACAAGCCAGATATCCACAGAAACAAATCTAACACAGTGTAGCATCGTACAAATCATTCACTGTGTTTTTGTCTGAAGTGTTTTTCGTTTACGAACACGCACGCTGTCTAATATTGCTGGTTTTCCGTACATTTATATTTCACAAGGTAGTGTAGCGACACAGTTAAGGCGTGGTGGGATATTCAATAATTATCTTATTGCCAATTGTCCACTAAATTGAGCAGTAAAAGAATTTTGAAAATCCGTTAACATTTGGCGAAGATGTGGACAATAAAAAGTGCCACGTTTTTTGGCCCACCCTGTAATAAACAGATCATAACTAAACGAAACACACAAAAAAATTCGGTTTTCGTCGGCATTTAAGCTAGTCTTCTGTGTTAGAGAGCACCGTGTAATAAAGGCTGGAAATTCCCGATTAACCCAAAGGCACATTAACAAGTCCCAGCAGAAATTTTGAAAAAAATGATCAAAAGCCTAATGCAAATGCACGCCACAAATTTTAGGTCAAATAAAAATAATTTAATTAAATTACAGTTATATGCACATGTAAAAAAACATAAGAAAAAAACAATAATTTTCAACTTAGTATACAGAGCTAAAAGAATTGAAGCGAGTTGCACTCAATGACCAAAGAAGTAATCAAAGGAAAAGGAGTAAACACGCCCAAAAGGACGGCAGATAACAGACGACTATTATTAGACTGTTACCGAATCCATGCAGGTCATATTTTGGAAGTCATGGCTTTGAAGACCGACACACAAAAACTAAGATTGACGGAAATAAATACGCTTGAGGTAACTGGGGTAACTAGTCGACGATTTCTGCAATGACTTCGACTTTGCTTTAAAGTAACTGCGTAACTGTCTCTTTCATTCAAATAAGCTAAAACAAATGTCCAATGAAAACTAAATCAAACAGAATACGAAAAAATCCACAAAAAGCTAATCTTGTGCAAACTTTCGGAATTTCTATAAAAAACTTAAAAAAACAGAATAAAATGTGAAAAAAATTACAACAGCACTGAAAACTGTTCGGCTGAACAATGCTAACGCCACAGTTATGGTCGTTAAACATGTCGCCAAACACAAGTTGTATTGCCGATGTAGTTGGCTAACGTCTTCGTCCGGTGCTGGTAAGTAGGTAGGTCTTTAAGCAATCAAACGCCTACAAATAGCACCGTGGCGAAATCGCCATGCCTTTGCCTGCAGCAAACCAATCATGCAATAATGAATACAATCAGAAAGTCAACAGATTTTGAAAAAAAACAAAAGTAAAAGTCTCCAAAGAAGAAATTTAAAGAAAAAAATTAACAAAGCAACAGATTAAAGAGTAAAGACAGATGCTAGCAGTCTCATCTGCAGATCATTTTCAAATGCAAGCGTAAGCAAATTATTTACTATATTTATTGAAAACAACCATAAAGTAAAAAACAATATAGTAAAAAAACTACTATAGTCTATAAATACTACTACTAATAATAATTAAATTGATAAAAAATATTCTAAACAGTGAATGTAAGACAATAGGTCAACTGGTCAAGATATTAAAACTGCTCAGATTTTTACACAACTTATATCGACTGCTATATATTCTAATCGTCATTTCCAAATAAATGCTGATGAATTGATAGCATGCCGGCAGAGGTGTATGGAAACAGTTTTGTCAGCCACAACTTAATACGTGTAAGTACGGCTTAAGTAGTAATAAAATAAACAAGAAGCACGGCTGTCGCTAAGATAGCCGACCTTACTGGTTGTCAGTGACTTTCCAGGTCATTCAAGATCGATGATTTTTGTGTTATTTGAAGACCAATATGCGACTTGCGACTTCTTATCAATGATCATGATCAATAGCAACCTAGGCCTTATCTCACACCGTTTAGCCACAATAGGCGTAATGGCCTTCAAGTTCATTTAAGATGAATGATTTCTATCTAATCTAACAGGGCGTGTGCCACTTCCTATTAGTGATTAATGGTAACTTAAATCGTATCTCTCACCGTTTCCGAGATATGGCCAGTTTTCCGTTGAAAAACGCACATTTTTCCTACCCTCGTCACTCAATCACTAACTTGAAAACGTTCCTTTTAAAGTAGATGGCTGAAATTTTGCAAGCCCGGATTTAGTACCAACGGTTAATTACTCGTGTATAAAGTTTTTCCCTACGCCCTACCCGTTAACCACAGTACATCCGTTACAGACGACAGACGGACAACAGACAGACGGACGACAACAATGACAACAGCTCGACCGTTACTTAAGTACGGTCGGCTAATAATACAGCGTGAAGTAAATTAAATATACCTGACAGTCGACGCTGCAATAAGGCGCCTTGCGGCAGGCGGAGCAAACGAACATCGCAGGTCGTGAGCAAGTCTCACACCTCATGCTGGAGACCTGATGATGATCCATGAGTTTGACTGGAGGACCTCGTGCGAGCCTAGCTGCCAGCGGGCGCTGATGAACGTCCTGGCCATGAGTGTGATGAGACGATGACGACACGACGAGCTCCGGTCGAACATAGTGACGCAGAGTTTCGACGCCGTCTGGGCGTCTCAGTGCTTCCGTTCCACGCTGTCCAGTCACTACACGCTCACTGCTCTCAAGCTGAGTGTACGACGGCACAGCCGGTCCACCTATGTTCATAGGATGATCTTCCGCAACAACCTTCGCACCCATCTGAACAGCACAAAAATACCAATCACCAATGCTTTAGCAACTGACCTGACAAACTGCGACCATTACGTATTACGAGCAGTGAAGTGACAACAGTAGAACGCAGTTTAGTATGGCAACGTCGACATCGCATTGGCCTAAGACCGCAACTGCACTTGAAGTACTCGTAAAACATTTTGCAACATTTTTACGCGCGACGGCAAAATGCTTCGCGCGTCTTAGCCATGCCCAGACGTCCGTCTGTCCGACCTTCCCTCTGTCACACCATTGAGCCCTATTAAAACGGTGCAAGCTAGGATCACGAAATCTTCACTGTGGGCTGTCACCAAAGCTGTAAATAAAACAAAATAAACTGAAATACGACGTTCATTGTCTTTCACCGGTCCAGGCATGTGAGTTTGCCATTTCGCGTCATCTGTCACAAGACCAGCTGATACCGCGAATTCTCATCCTACGCACCATGTGCCCGCCTACGGTCTTTGTCGGCTGACTTTGTTGCTTGAATTCGCTGATCTGACAACAGACGTGCAGCATCTGCAGCTGATGCAATGTATGACGTCACGTTTAGCACGTCCACATCCACGTCAGAATTTCTTCAGAAATCCGCCTCCGCACAGAATGTTATCAGACCGCAGTATCTCCGTAAGACAGGCCAATTACGCATATGTTACTGTAGATTAGGATAGTTAACGCAAAGTTCAGTTTGTTCATTGTTGGATCAGGACTTTACGAGCGCGTCGGATGCTTCGCTATTGCGCCTTTAGATGATGCCTTTTAGCATACTTTAAGCACAGAGTTGGTTAATTAGCTGCTCTTGAGCAAAAAAGTTTATGGTATAGGCCTATTGTCAGCAAGACTGCATATTGCGGTGGTAAAATTAACGAGTAAACTAATGCAATAAAAATTACCTTGCAGCAGCGGCTAATTCAGTGTGCTTGAAAAATACCAAAGTATCAAAAAGCATATCAAGGAAAAAAGCATGCGACACCACCCGTCGACAAAAACCCGCTAATCGTTCGACTATTATGTTTTTTGCATTATTTGATTTTCTTTTTTGACTACGTAGCCTACAATAGACTAAACTGACTTTTCGTTAAGTTTTAAACATATATTTTTCGTTTTTTTTACAGTGCGTTAAAACTGCGATTAAAGTGCGATAAAAATACCATATTCTTTGCGGCGTTGTTGTGATTAACGGAATTAAACATAAGTGATCGACACCGTTATTAACAACAGTTTTTAGTGTTACCTGATTAACGGGCGCATAGCGACGATGCTTTGCTCCGGACATATCTAGAGGAGCTGCTGTGGGTGGTGCGGCGTGGGGCGGCCCGGGTCGAGGTGGATGGTAAAGTTGAGACGGGTTTGGGTCATGTCGTAGCGCCGGTGGAGGTGGTGGTGCAGTGGGATAGCGAGGTGAATGTCCGGCGGCCTGGTAGCAAGCAGCTCGGCGCGCCAGCTCGGCATCTGTGATCACGTGACAATCGCGCACTTGCCCAGCGACTGGTGCAGCGTCATGCCGGGTGTATTCTGCGGCGTGCATCCTAGCATCAAGCGATGTCATCATACTCGGACTGGGCGGTGACGAGCGGCGTAGTACACGAGCCTTGCCCACATCCACTGGCTGCTGCTGCATCTGCACAGGTCCGCCGACAAAATGCTGCAGCTGATCCAGCGGCCGAGGCTCCACCGGGTACCGAGTGACGTCATTGCGCTCTGACGATGACGTCATAATCACGTGACGCTGTTCCACACTCGGCGCCAGCAGTGCGTGACGAACAGCGTCCGACCTCAATGACTGCGAGTTGCTGAGACGGTTGCCATGGTAACTGCCGTTGTTTCTAGGCTGCGGCTGCGGCATGTCTGAGGTCACGTGCTGCAGATGATAGTACAGCTGGTCATTCGCCGCCCGCACGGCCCCCACTCTCAGCGGTATAGTCGGTGGACTCATACGGTTGCCAAAGAACACAGCCTCACCGGCGGGATGCGCCCTTGGAGAGATGTCGCAGAATGGTTGCCGATTAGCATCTTCCTCTCTCACTGTGCAGACGGAGCTTAGCGGCAGCGCGGTTACCGCTTGATTCTCAACCCTCATCGGTTGTACGTAGCCCGTCCTCGGACCGGCGGAATTCTCTTTCCGGTAAATGTATGAAACGGCAACGGTACTGTTGTCCGACTGATTCCGGGACATGCGGACGCTGGGAGAAAGCTGCGGAGGAGGCGCCGCGGTCACCGAATACGCGTGAGGATTCTCCAGACCGCGGTGTGGATACGGCGGCGGTGGACGCAGCTCACGACGTTCAGCGAGTGGCCGAACAGGAAGCTCAACGTCAGCGCCAGAAAACCGACGCTTTCTCGGAGACATCATCAGCGACATCTCCGGGCGCAAAACAATGGCGCGCTGGTCGTCGACGTCTCTTCTACTGGCGCCAGCTGTCGACATAATCATCTCGTTGGTGGTTGCTACGACGAACTGTTGGTGCCTCGCCGCATCCGCGATCTGTCGAGCAGCACGCTGGCCGTCATCAGGTACTATATAGGCGCCGGGAGGTCGAACGGCGTGGCTGACTGGCGCCATGTTCTGCGTCGCTGCAGAGAAACACAAATCAGCCACGCTGGATGTCTGACAGTCGTCGAATGGATGCCGCTGCTGGTGCTGCACCGGTTCCAGTCTGCCGTGACTTGTAGGCCTAGCTGAGTTTACGTACTCGCCATCTACATCGTTAGATCGGTTTTCACCCGAGGCATGGACAAAGGGAGCGGCCGTGACGTCTTTGGTGAGATAAGGTTCTTCCGGAGCATCCGTTGACGCTGTCAGCTGCGCGGAAACATCGTCCGATGACAGAGCATGTTTCGTGGTGGTGGGTTGAGCGGACAGATCGGTAGCAAGAACATTGGACACTGGGTTCTCGGCAGTGACGACGACTTCAGTGGACGGTTTTCGGCGAGCGACCGCCGCATCGTCGTAGTTACAGAACAGCGAGTTGTAGCGGAGCAGATTGATTTTGGTGGAGTGAGCAGTCGGCGGCTGAGTAGACTTGACCATTACTCTGACTGAGGTCACACCGCGGTGCGCGGGACGACGTCTGCACGCAGTCGTAGCCACACTCATCTCTGCTGTTCTATCCTGCCTCGACTCCTCCCGCTTTTTATCACAGTCTTTGTCGGTCACACTCGGCGGACGATAGGTGTCAGGTGGCGAGGTAGGTCGTGAGAGTATCGCTCGCTGCAGGTCGACTAGCTGTTGGTGCAGCTTCTTCCGTTCTTCATTGAGTTCTGATAGTTCGCGGTCTTTGATCGTGATGAGTGCACACAATTGCTCGTATTTTTCGTATTGTGTCCGGTACTCGTCCGACAGTGCACTGGTCGACGTAGTCGGCGTCTCTGAGACAAAGACGACGCTGTCATCCACTTCGGAACAAGGCGGTCTGCAGACCGTCAGATCAAACGCTACCTCACTCGTGCCTGTGTCCGCCGCCATCGTGACGCTGAGGTCCGTGGTCACAGCAGTCTCTGGCTCAGCTGACAGGTCAGCGACGTCGACCAACTCGACGTTCGACTGAATGCCGCTGAGATCCTGCGTCGACTGATCCATCACTTGCGACTCTGAAGTCGACGACTCACTGGCAGACGTAACTGCAAGCGACGTCTGGCACGTTTCCTCGAGGTTGATAACCAGTGGCGGCATTGTACTGGACTCAGTCTGCTGACTGGTTGGTTGCTGTTCTTCTAGGACGCTCGACATTGGGCTCACTTGTACAGTGTGCCTGCTGTCGAAAACACACGAACACATTTATTTTTACAGTTATGTATGTGTATATACGCTATGTTTACTCGTCAAACAACTTGCCAATGCAAGATCAAATTCATACCGATATTTGCATGTATTTTGTGAACTAGAATTTTTTGTCCAGGGTCATTCAAAATCAAAGATCGAGAAACGTTACAAATACATTTGATAAGTGACAAATAAACATATTTTAGTAGATTAAAGCGTTAGACGTCGCACGGTTTCCCTAACGGCTGAACTTCTTGCAATAATAACAGCTTTGTTTTCGGCATCAAATGCGATCATGGATGCACAAAAAGGTACATAATATACTGTCTGTATTAACGGCATGTAGGATCCCAAACAACTACACCGTGAGACAAAAAGACACCTACAGATCTATTTTCAAAAGTTATTTCCTGGCACGCTTAACGACAAATCTGAAATAAAGTGATCATTAAAAGTCTTATTACACCGCATATAATACATGTCGATACAGTATGCTGTGAAATAGACCTATCAGCGTCAGATAAAAATAGCCAAATGTCGTCAGCTGAACACTGAACTTTGTCAAAGACCCAATGTAGGCCTATATGCATGGCACGAAACGAGTGCTGTGAAAGATAAAAAATGTAGCTCATTGTAAAAAGAGAAGCTCGCAGGTCTACATTATCGACGAATATGAAACCGGCGTGGCCCAAACTTGAAACAAATACTTAAGTCTTTCCGGTCGCTATTGAGGAAAGCCGAGATATAAAACTGAATGGCCGGAAATGTAACAGGACACATTTTTTCTGATCATATCTCTGACAGACCATCTACCAAATTTCGTTCAAATAGTCAGATCAAACCAATTTCCACTGCACGCGAAAATGTCTTTTACAGTCATTACTACGTCTGCAACGGATTTCAGTGACAATAATAACAAATTTTCGTTCTTCATGATCATTAAAATAACATCCCTTAACAGCGCGTAGTGTCCAATTTTGCCCATTTTAAGTCAAAATCTTTCTTGCAGCGCAAACATTTTTCCGTAGCTTGGTCTGTTTGTCTGTCGCATCCGTGCCCCCTGCTAAAACCATTTGACAGATTTGATAGATTCCATTTAATATGGACGCTTGTGGGGTCCAAAGATGCTATCCTGATTACCCAAAAGTAAAAGAGATTAGAGGCGTCGGACCCAAGCCAAAATATGCAATTGCAAATTGCAGCCAAACCGTTAGTCCTACGCTGCCACCTGGCGAATACAAAAAAAGAAAAAAAATGATTTCGCCTTTTGCCAAATTACTTTAAAACAAACTTAGTTTGAATGCCGATGACCTCACCGAAAAGCAGATGGCCTACGTCTGCTGCAACGAGAGAACTATTCATACAGAGAAATTACCCGCTCTGGCATAAATACATATCTGATACCAACCATAACTGTCCTTAGAACAATAAGCTCGACTATTTTTAAAACCAAACTGCTTGAGATTGTCTGTACACAGCAAAAGTGAGCATTTGGCCTATAGTCTTTGCCACGATGCGCGACTCTGATTCGCTGTTACATGCGCAGTGCAATACGAAATGTGTTACCATTGATTTATTAATCAATATGGGCCAGCCAACCTAGTTTATGACTTCACAGCTGTGATATATTCCGTAAAATAGGACAAATTCGCGACAAAAAATGAGCAAAAAATGCGCGAAAATTCATTCTTACTGTACTTTCATGAATTTCTGCCAACGTGCTTTTGTTTGTGATTTTTCCAGTTTTAAGAGTTGCTTACTTACTTATTAATGTGACCATTGCAAATACTTGTGATTTTAATGAGTTAAGCTTATGGTACGTCAGTATAAGCATTAGCCTCTATATACAGGGTGGGGCAAAAAATAATGGTCAAAAGTTGTTTGCCGACAATTGCTTGAAATTGCATATATATGAGTTTATTTCGCAAAAATGCAGACGATTAAAAATAGCAAAAACACACATAATACGGTCAATAGTACATACAGTTAGGCCCACACACAAGCTGAAATAAATTTCAGGTTGACATAATGTCTTATACAAGAAATATTACTATGTGGGGTAACATCAGCAAATTGACACAGTTTGACATACTCATTGGACTGCATAAACAATCTCATCACAGTGACTATAACGCTATTGTCCGAAAACAGCA
>Ga0209367_1001507_pt1 | contig 28806 bp, 32 predicted proteins | sample WorMetLIZISLAND2_FD_187412 | JGI IMG/M metagenome (GOLD analysis project Ga0209367, IMG submission 187412) | Marine gutless worms symbiont microbial communities from Max Planck institute for Marine Microbiology, Germany - Olavius geniculatus... ...
TTGTATGATTTCTATTTCTGGGTACTTAAACATAATCATTGTCAGTACAGTATTACTATGATTGCAGGTCTATGGTTCATTGCAACTCCTAAATACTAAAAATACTTCAAACACTAAAAATACTAATGTACAGTTTAGCCACAATATATGCACACATGAGAAAGTAGAAATCTTAAAGTAACAAAATTTGCCGCATTTGTTCACGTTGTCTGCGACACTGCGTAAGAGATTTTGTAACAAACGGACCACGTTTGACAAAGTTATAGTAAAAATACTAAAAATACCGATTGACCCAAGTTTGCGGACCCGAGAACGGCCGCCATCAGTCCTTATTTTAAGAGGTCTATGATACAAGTAGTCGTCCATCCTGCAGCAAACAAACCATAAACTACTCGATGAAGTCCCTAATGCACTGTCCACACTACTGCAAAACACTCCGTGCTACACTTAATCATCTACCAGCGAAATGACAGAAATGACAAATTCTACTCAAGTTAAATAGTAATTATTTAACAGTAACGATGGAATATAGGCTTAACTACTGTGCATGCCAGGCCTGTAGCTAGACTTTTCCAACGGAAGTTCGACTCCAAAACCTGGGCTAAGAAATGGTAACCTACTAATCCAGCCTGACGGTCTGCGGAACACTGTGAGCTCCCCCATAGTGGCTAAGTCAAAGTCCCACCCACAAACACATTTTCATGCATTTTGCACTCAAAAATCACATCTGGCAATGACATTTTTCTGTTATTTTTACGCAATACTCCTGGTTTTGGAGGACTGATTGAATCAATGGAGAAACCCCCTTGGCTATGGACTGCCAGACCTGAGCACAAGAAACATTTCTCACCAGGACAGATAATTTCCAGAATTTTACGACATTTTTCAGTACAACTAATACTCACAAAATGAGTTCTAAGCGGGCAGTAGGGTTTGGGGAAAAGGGCCCTCTCCCCACCAGCTAAGGAGTTTGAAGAGTACTGCAAGCTGCCCCAGTGCGGAACGGGGCAGCTTGCACTGACTGCAAACACAGAACACACGTAGCGGGCAAAAAACTGGTTAGTTTGCACTGCAAAAATTACGTGTTAAGAAGTCTAATCAAGTGTGCTTCAAAATTCGAGGACAAATAGACAATTTTCAGGATAATTTCTGGATTTCAAGACATTTCGGGACAGTTTATAAAATATCAGTAATTCCCGGACCGTGCCTAGGCCTGGACTAGAGGCCTGCATGCTGTCGGCTACAATGTAACCTGTTCCGACCCATCAGATAGTCTCCGCCAGACCACAGTCCTAGAAAACGGGCCATCAAACACGTCCTGGGCAGTGGGTGGTCGCAAGGCAACACCTCGGGCAAGCAAAGCCGGTAAAACTGCACCATGCAGAGAAGGTAACTGTTGGTGGTCGGGTAATATGGCAGCAGCATCTCTGGCGTGGAGCAAAGACATTTGCTCAGCTTGGGTGGTCAATGCTGGTGGTCTGGAACGTGATGGTAATGGCAACTCTCTCTGAACAATCTATGCACAGTCACACAATGCAATACAATAAATACAATTTATAGTAAAGAATGCCTACGGCTGTATGGCACTGCAGTCGCTTCTTATGAAACAGCTATGGAAAAGAGGCGGACAACAGATGAGTCTCAAGTTTAGTCCAAGATGACCATCGACAGGGAAAACAGGGAAATTAGAGAAATATCACTCTGTCAATTATTTTACACTGTTTATTAATGAATGTTGCTTACTTATGTTTTAGTTTCTAATATTTGTATCTGTGTTATGTTGTAATTTGAAGCAGTTATTTATAGCACTTACAAAATGGTTGTAGTGCTGCAAATCGTCAGGTAAATGTCAAGGAATGTCAGGAAAATTTATAGTCTCCGGAGAGTGGTCACCCTGTTAGTCAAGTGTTTGTAGACACTGGGAAGGCGTCATTTCCGACGGCAGACTGCTCCAAGTTCTTGCTGCGGCAATGGGGAATGCTTGGTCACTGAGCATAAGAAACAGTTTCAGCGGTACACCAGTGCAGAAGTCGATGACGAATGCAAGCTTTGTCGACCAGTGACATTTGACTTCCACAAATCATCTAGCTTTTACTTTTGCTTGGCGAAAAACATTCAGCTTCACTAAAAGATTTACTTTTTTTAGAATCATTTGACTTTTCTTTGACTTCGACTTTAGTCAAATATCAATAATAATAATACATTTGTATAGTGCCGTAATGCCATAGCTTCAGAGGCGTTGATACATATTACAGAACTACTAGTACAATACACAGTTTGTTTTTTGTTCTCATAGTGGCACAACTACTCTCTGCTCTGTTCGGTATTAAGCAAAAAACTTGTAATAATCCAAAGTCATCTGCAGCAAGAAAGAAGATGGAGAAATAGAAGAATGGCACACTTTATATCATTAGACTGGATAGTGTTTCAAACTATGCCTTATGACTGCTGTTTTAATGGTGCCAACTTGTAACAGGCGCCTTTGAGAACTTTGTTTAAGAGGCGTATTTTATAAATTTGCAGACAGCTTGACGGACATATTAAGATGATCGCAATGTACTGTAGATTAGTCAAAAACCAGCACACACAAACTGGGTTACTGTATATGGAACAATAACCGAATGAAATCAGGTAGCTGAAAAAGAGCAATGAAGAGTTCTAAAGCAGAAACTTTTAGCGGCCAGACACCCTCCTGCTACTGCTGGTGTTAATACCACAACTACTGTTAACCTCATTACCAATATTTCCAACAGTGTACTTTAACTGAAACAGAAATACAAATATTGAAGTCTGCTAGTTAAAATTTACAAAAGTGGTAGAAAAACACAGATTCTTCAGAGTTCAGACAGTGCCATAGCCTTAAATGTGAACTGTGGAGGGGGCATGCTGTCCCTTCCCCTCTCCTTCCTTCCCCCTTTAACCCCTCCACCCATTCCTTCCCACTCCCTTTTCTTCCCCTTCTTACCCCTTCCTCTTTCCTTCACTGTTCTCCTTCCCTTAGAAGTAAGACTCCTAAAATCCAGTTAGACGATCTGGGAGAGAACTGCTGTAAGCTCCGTCAAGATGGTCTGGAGCAAGGCCTCAGCCAAAATTGACTGTGGTACATGATAGCTTAAAACATGAGTATCTGGTGGCAACGATTTATATTGTTTTCCTGAGAATCAACTGACCAAAATAGCAAATGTAGTGCAGTTTAAACGTGTTTTATGTCTTGTCTGAGGAATTGAGGGGAGGCTTCCTCTTTGTCTATGCCACCGAGTTCAGTGCACTGGAAGTTCCGTTACGATAATGTGCTATATAAATTTACATTTGACATTTGAACATACATCAAGAAGTATTCTGGTATGCTGAACGGCCGTTTCATCTTGTCGTTGCCGTGGGCACTTCTTCTCAGATCTCTCGAGTAGAATGGATAGCTCATCCGCTGTCATCACTTCGGCAGGGTCGATACCATGACGGTTCACCAGGCCGACTAAATACTCTTTGTAGTGGATCCTACACAGCATAAATACTCTTTGTAATGGGTCCTCCTATAAACAGCTAGGTAACAAGTCTGACTAAATATTCTCTGTATTGGATCCTACAAGTCAAGTGCAAAATTTTGGGCTAAAATGCCCCATTTGGCAGATTTATAGGCAAAATTATAATTTTGACCACCAGTAATATCTATCTGAAATTTGCAATGCAATACAATGCAATAAATTTGAAGTGAAAAATGCCAATGGTACTGCAGTCACTTTACAGACAACTGGGGAAAGATGAAGAAAGAGAGTTTTTAGTTTAGTTTTAAATATTCGCAGGCAGTCTAAAGACGTCACTTCTGACGGCAGACTGTTCCAAATTTTTGCTGCAGTGACACGGAACGCTTGGTCGTGGAGAGCCGTGTCAGTGATACAGCCAGTGCTGAAGTCGACGACGAGCGCAGGCACTGTCCACCAAGTAGTCCAGTGACAGGCTGTAAAGTGTCAGTCAGGTAGGCCGGCACAAGTCCATGGAGACACTGGTAGACTAGTACGGCCAGTCTGTATGTTATTCACTCTGGCGCACGCAGCCAATGAAGACGCTGAAGCAGCCGTGTGATGTGGTCGTATCGACTGGACTGGAACACGAGTCGAGCCACAGCATTCATGACCGCCTGGAGACGATCTAGCTGGAACGACAGTATACCAAACCTGTGTAGCATTTCCGAAGTTAAGCTTCGTCAGCACCAGCGCAGCAACGAGAGACTGGAAGACCGAGTGAGACAGCGAACGATGAATGCTGCGTAACTGCCTCAGAATGCCGAAGCACACCGAAACAGATCGTGAGACATGGGAACGCATACTGACGTCAGAGTCCAGACATATGCCCAAGCTGTCTCTCAGAAAACTGCCTCGTACTTTTTTTAACCCATAAATGTTGTAACAGTAGTAGTAGTAGTAGTAGTCGTTGTTGTTGTTGTTGTGACAGTAGTAATAGTAGCAGCAGTGACATACTCGCAGAGTCCTGCAAAGTCATCTGGGACGAGTTTTCCACAAGCTTCATCCTTGAATCCACTCTGAGTCTGTTTCTGCTCCATTACAGTGCACTGTGGACCTGTCTGATTCTCGTCAGTTACCGCTGATTGCGGTGAACTTCGTGTGTTGAAATCCACACCATGATCCTGCACATACAAACCACATGCACTCTTGTCTTTATATTTAGATGTAAAGGCACATGGACAGCGATGAAATCAACTGAACTAAACTACATTTGAATGCATTGCAAAATGAACCGTAATGAGTCAAACTATACTGCTGGTTTGTTCACTTTGTACATTTGAGCAATGCGATGACGGTAGAGTAAAAGAAACTATTGATTTATTAGACTATCGGTACAAATATTTTAGTAGTGATTTCTACCGCTGGTGCAGATATCTGTCTCGCGGACAAAAGAGATGACTACAACTACAACCATGACTAGTAGTAAAAGCAGTAGTCATGGTTGTAGTTCTACTACTACTACTACAACAACTACTAGCCTGTAGCAGTTTCTGAAGCTAATGGACGTCTCTGTCTCGCAGGAAGAAAAGACTACAACTATGAGTACAACTACAACTACAACTAGAAATTTAGAGCAAAGCCAAACGTGAGTCCACCCAGCACCATAAGTCCAATTTGGGGGAAATTCAGGAGGCTGAAATTCCCCCAGTAGCAAAGTCACATGGCCCGAACTCAAATGCATTAGCATACGCAAAACGCGCAGTATCGACTTAGGGTGCCATGTTATCTCTGGTGTTAGTGGACCAAAGTTCACCAATTTTTGTTCAACACAGCTGGAATCATAGTCAATAATGCTGTTCACCACTTGTCAATATCTCTATCTGTTCCAGAGATATTCGCAGTCAAAATCGTAAGCTGTCGTAAAACGCACTAAATTTTGGACGTTTTTTGCCCTCCCAAATTTTTAGGGGGTGGTGCCCCCCAAAAGTTGTACCCGGGTTATCACCCCCACATACCAGCACATCACGTGGCGAAGTTTCATTAGGCTACTCCTCCTGGCTCCAAAGATCTTGAGGCTCATACGCTGAATTTTAAGCCAATTTATCACCCCCATTTTAAAAAATCTGTAAATGGGACCCCCATCTCTGGCGGGGTGTGCGCTAGCAAGACTTGGTCTCTAGTGAATGTAAAAATCTGGGGGCACAACACCCTTTACGGGCTTATAGTCTTCCAAAAAAGTTGATATGGGTGGGTATGATTCCACCTCCAGATCTCTGTAATTAGGAGACCAAAGTTCACCAGACTTTTTTCACTGAACTCGGGAGGAATCACAGTAGATCAAATACTTGCGTGATTTTGTCATTTGTTCCGGAGATATTCGCCATCGAAGTTTGAAGTCGTCCGAAATGGGGCCAAATTTTGCATGTTTTTGGCCCCTAAATTTTTTGGGGAGAGAACCCTCCAAAAATTTGGACCTAACTTTCAAAAAAAAATTCAGTCTAGTGCAGACCACAGTGCAAAATTTTGTGGCAATCAACCGACGGAGCTCGGAGATCCCGTATTAAAAAAATAAAACACCTGCAGTAAAACTTAGGTCCGGTTTTTCCATCGCCAATAAAATCAAATTTGATCTCCGATTTACTGATCTTCGATTAACTTGATGTTCAGAATTGATCGTCGATCAACAGTGTTTCGTTTTTTCATGCATTTTCGATCTCCAATTACGTGATCACTTCGGGGCAGACTAATTGCTACTACTACTACTACTACTGCCACTACAACTATTGCTACTACTAGCCTGCAGCAGTTTCTGCAGTTGCCAGACGTCTCTGTCTCGCAGATAGAACAAACAGTTGCGTGGATGGTGACAGTGCAGACCTGCCTTCCCACAGCTCCTGAACTTGTTACACTTCTAACAAACACACGTGAACACAGCAGCATCAGTGTGAAAGGTGAAAGCAGTGAAAGGTGTAAGCCGGGACGGATTTAGGTATGTTCGAGGTTTTTGGCCAGAGAGGGCTGCCAATTTTAAAGAAGCCGCCACTTTGGACCTTGAATGTTCCGTAACAAAGCCCACATTAACTTGCCGATTTGAACGACCACTGCAACCAGACGCGATTTGCAAGAACACAATGCAGCAAAATGCGACTGTGGCCACGGCTCCACCTGAGACCACGCTGGGGAAGCTTACAGCAATCCCCCAGACCCCTATATGGTTTTCAGAGGAGAGAGGAAAATTTTACTCTCCAGCTTCAAGGTCTCTTGAAGACAAGAATGGACAGAACAAAAGAGGTTGACTCTGAAGTGCAGTTGGAACAGGGTTGCAAATCGGCTAAGATCAGCCATGGGAAAAAGTCCAGTACCTGCTATATACACTTCTTACCTGAGACAAACTCGTGGCCAGAAGCGGTTTACAATCTCGGAAGTGGCATCTTTGATTGGCTCATGAGCTAATGATACCACAGCACATTATGTGAACATCATTGCCCGCGCCAGTGAACAAATGGACCCACAGTATGCAGCTAGCAGACATACCACCTTCCCAATCAGCCACACTAGGCTTTCACCCCATAGCATGTAGGCTATTACTTATTTCCCATCCTGCTGAGCCTGAGGGGAAAAAGCTGAGTTCACCGGAGTTGAATGTAAACACATACTGCAATGTACATTACAATATGTTTAATAATAATAATAATAAGTGAACATTTATATAGCGCACTATCATTTCGAAGAAATCTCTAGTGCGCTTGGCGGTCGATTGAGTGTGAATACTACATGTTCATAGTGTCCACTAGACGTGAACTGCGACAAGTCTTGTGATGACAGTGCTGGTGCAAATTGTTCAAGTCATCAGATGGTAGATCCTTTGACTGTTAATGCTGACGCTTGCTGATGACGTTGTCCACTGGCTTCTACGATCCGTCGTTGCACAGGAATCGGCTGCTGTTGTTGAATAATATGTTGAATAAATAACTCACAAAGCTTCACAACAGCTAGACAGCGGTTGTGATATAATCTACCAGTTGAACTTTGACAAGGGAGCGCACGTTTCAAACGATGACAACTGAAAACATTTCTGACCCAAACTTGCAGCCAGTTACTGTACAGTGCAAGAAAATTGAGATAACGAAGTAAGTAACAGGTGGCAGCAATGCCAACCTTTCCGCGTCTGAATGGCTCAAGACATCCACTGCAGAACTCGTGTCGACACTGATAACACGTGAAGTGCATACAGCCGCCCTTAGCCAGTGAGTAACGACACTTGCACTGTGGACACTCTATACACAGTGGGGTAATATTACAATATCATAACAATATAATGTTATAGCAGTAATGCACGTATTTATTGTAACAACTGAAGTTCAGATTATAAGCATTCATCATTGGTCATTTACACAAAGTTTATTCAAAATTTTAATCAAATATCAATCCGTCAAAAATGAACAAATTAATTTCTTAAAAATTAATCGATTAATTGATCGTTAATTTGCACAGCCCTAAACTAAACCATGCTTAAAATAAAGCACACTACCGACTTTTGTCACAGCTTCAACAAACATTGACCGATTTTCAAAATTAGCTATGCAAAGTCGATATTTGACATTTTCTCCTTCAACGAATAGCTAAGCAACCACAGTAAATCTTACCAATTCCGTTTTCTTCCAGATGCCGGGCAAGCCCCATTGCCTGGGTTTCAGGGTCATTGGCTTCTTTCCATGCTTGAAAAGCTTCACAAGATATCCCTTCATGCTGTTCCTCCCACTGCAAAAAATTAATGGATCATGCCATTTCGATTAATGTATTCAAACACTACCACTAAAACAGTAAAATAAAAAGTAATTAATGCAGAAATACAACACTGGAATGCACACAAAACAACCACAATAATTGGTAGATGTCTTGACAATAATAACTGGAGAAAAGTAAGGGTATCCCACTGGCAAAAAATCCCACACTGACCATTCCCAAGTTTTTTTGGGATTAGGCCTAATCTAGTGTAAAACTAGAAATACCAATACTCTGTTTACAAACGTACAGCCAAAACAAACCCCAAGATTTGTAAGTGGTGTAACCATAAACCCAGCAGTGGGCTGCCATTACTTTCCACAAGGCTCGTGGTTATTTTCCCAGCAGCAAAGCATCACCACCCCTTGGGCAGTGTCGAATGATACTGCTCGGAGACAGAAGACTAACACTGGAAAAAATTTAACAAAAATTGAAAAATTGCTGTACGTGTATCTAACTATCTACTGCATCTAAAAATCAGCAGTATATGCAGCTGCATCAATAACATCATCAATTCTCAACAGATTTTCAAAATCGTTTCACTGGCACATTCTGTGGAGAATGTTCTTAGAACAAAAATATTCTTGAAAAAAAACTATCACTAAAAATGCCACTACACCCGAAATGCACTGCAACACTATTTAGCTTGGTACAGTGTATGTGAATATGCTAAGCTGAAAGCTGTGGGAGGCTTACTGGTTTCTTGCAGAGTTGACACATAGCACCGTTGCAGTTAGGACAGTCGATCCTGGCTTGACCAACCATGTCAGCATCAATTAAAAAGCCACAGTAACAACTCGCCTGCCACAGTTAAAACCTAATAGAAATCACAGTCTCACAGTGTTTAGCCTAGCCAATTGAGCACAAACTTTTTCATGTCCTGGCTTAGTTAAACTTGCAGTTAACCTTGGTAGTTCCACAAGTTAACCTACGTCACATTTTTCATGGCACAACCAGCAAGTTAACTAGTTTGTTCAACTCACAGAGTTAACCTCCCGAATTAACAAATTAGCTAACTTTGAATGAATTTTGTGTCGAAAGCAGAGACAGAGCTTAACTCGGGAATTAACTTCACGCTGAAGATACACCAAGATTAGTTTACTTAGAAGTTAAGTTGTACATGAAAAAATTGGCTGTTAGAATCAAATTGTTAAAAATATTCTGGCACACAAATGCAGTCCAAAAGTTAACATGTTTTTTTCACTAATGTCTACTCTTCACCTTCACATCTCTAATACAACAAGAACCAAACTAATTTGGAAAAGAGTGAAATTGCTCTGGCAAGTCCATCCAATGCTACGTTTGAATTCACCAAATGACAGCAGCAATTTGCAATTGCATGTGTTGGGTGGGGTTGGATCCCCAAATATCCCCTTACTCTGGTGGGTCCAAAACCCCCATCTATTTAACACACTGTGTCGTTGAACCGGATAAGTGATAAGTGTATCTGAAAAATTGCATCTAAATCTGTGAAATGGTTTAAGCAAAGAGCAAGAATGTGACAGACCATGCTACTAGCAAAAATGTGTAGATATAAATAAATAATAATAAATAATAATAATAATAAAACGAATTTATACACGGCGCCTAAAAGCAGAAGTCACTAGGCGCCACAGCTTCAGTCAGTTAAACAAATGTGTCTTTAGTTGCGCTTTGAACTGTTCGTAGTCCTCTAACTGTTCCAGACTCGTGGGCCGGTGATGGCGAATGATCTGTCACTGAGCCATGTCCTTGTTCTTGGTACAGTACAAATGACAGAGGTGGCTGAACATAGTCGGCGAGTGTCGTCGCTGACCAAGTTGCAATCGTCGACCAGGTATGGAGGTGCCAAATTGTTCAATGCCTTAAGAAATGGACGAAATCACCGAAAAACAACACATAAGGTGTGCACGATACGTACATGGGCACACCAGCGAAACAGTGGATCCATCATGAGGTTCCAGTCTCGGAGTTTCATCTGGAACAGTTCAAACACTTCGCCCGGGACCAAATCCTTCAGCTGCATGTTCACATCAGCCAACACAGTCAAAGAGACAAAAACAACAACAGCAGAATGGATACAAACAAAGACATATACCTAGTATAAGAAACACAAATGACACTGTTGTTCGTTGACATTATCTGCACCATACAGGATGGGCCGAAAAATAGTGGCACTTTACTTTTGTCCATAACTTCGCCAATTATTGACCAATTTTCGAAATTCTTTCACTGGCACACTCTGCACACATTTGCGATAATGTGGTTACTACAGATCCCACCACACCGTAAATGCATCTCTACACTACCTTGTGAAATATCAATTAAATATGCATAAATAACGATAATAACAAACAAACATTTTGGTAAAATTGAAAAAACACTTCAGACCAACATTGCAGTGAATAATCTGTATGACACTAGACTTTGTAGGTATAATGCAGTCTAGTGTCATATGAATCATTCATCGCAATGTTGGTTTGAAGTGTTTTTTCATTTACCTAAATCTTTGTTATCATCCTTAGTTTTTCCTTACATTTATATTTCACAAGGCAGTGTAGCAACGCATACACCGTGTGGTAAGATATACAATAATCACATTATTGCAAATTGTCTGCAGATTGTTTTGGTGACAGAATTTTGCAAAATTGGTCAACAACTGGCGAAGATATGAACAAAAGTAAAGTGCCACGTTTTTTATGGCCCACAGTGTATAAATTTACTTACTTACCTACTTACACTAAAAACAATGTGTCTCAATGTTCATTGATAAAAATGACCCTCTTCTGCAAATCCCACCCTTAATCAATTTGCTACAATTACCCACTAAACGTTGGTTACTGGTTCTATTCTAGTGACTGTTCGATCATTATGCATTAATACAAAAACAACAATGCAAAACCGTCGTGCAATATACACTGTCCAAAATATTTCAAAAACGACATTTTGTTCCCCATTTTCTTCTTTCATGAAATATTTTTTTTCAATTAGCTCAGAACTAGCAAAGAAACAATAACCACAAAATGAAATCGCTAAAATCAGAATCAATCAAGAAAGCAATCAGCAAATAAAAATAAACAGTGACGGAAGGTAAATGGAAAAGTCTAGACATTACTCACTATGATGGAGAGTAGCTGAAAATGGGTGTCAGTCTGCTGGCTATTGTCAATGTCCGGCTGACTGCAGACTGGACAAACCATGTTACGCACGTAGCGTTCACGAATCACGACCTCAAAGTGATGCTGTAGGCAGTCCCGACAGACGCTGCACTGGCAGCCTGGCGGGTTTAACATCTAAACAACACACGAACGACAAAAATAACTTATACATGTCTTATAGTTAAGTTAAAGTTAAAAACGAACTTATAAAGCGCCATAAAACTAAACGTGTGTAAAGATACAGAGGCGCAGGCTACGTTACAGTTAACCACTGTTTTCAAAAGCAACAGTAAACAGATGTATCTTGAGTCGACGACAGAATGCAAGCAAACTGTCTGCTTCAATGACTGAAGTTGGAAAATTGTTCCAGATAGCTGGTACGACTGAACTAAAAGCACGGCTGCCGTATGCAGTTTGGGTGCATGGTGCTTGGAGTAGAGGACGAGTTGATGAGCGTAATGACATCGATGAACCAGGGTGTTGACTGGAGATCAGCTGATGGAGGTATTCGGGTTGTGAAGTAGACTGTATCTTGAAAGCCAAAGTTGCCATTATACACGTATAATTATTTGACACTGACTGCAGTACAGCAGTGGTGCATAACCGTTTTGCACTGTGGATCACATAACATGGTCCGGAAGTACTGCAGGCCAAACCAATGCAAAATTCTGCTATCACTTATAATGAAAACAGCGGATATATATTGTATATAACATATGAAAATGTGTTCCCACATAAAACTGAAAATATAAACCAAAAGAAACAAATTCAAAAGCAAGTAAGACAGTAAATTATTTGCACAGTATCTGCATATCTCATATTTTAGTGCATCATTAAATTAACATGAAAAACAGTGGCAACATATTAAGTGCAACTGTTATCTGGAACAAATCTGAAAAAATAAATGAAAAATAAAAAAAAATAAACTACAGACTTCAGACTCATAGTCAAGGTCGGTTCAACGGTTTAATCAATCACCCTCATCAGCCAAAAACAAGAAACGATGCACAAAACAACAACAAATAATTTTCGAGCTTAAAATGCACAAAAATGTGTTAGTGTCCAAAACTTAGTCCAAGACCCCCTGTGACCCCCTGTGGGAGCTTACAGCAACTCACCACGCCTCCTAGACGGATTAATAAAAAGCCACAAAGCAGCCCAGAGAAGTAAAGTCAAACCCAGTATTTGTAAAAATCTGGCTACTGGCCTCAAGGCATTACTATTGCAATGCAAACAGCAGACCTGGCTAGTAGGGAACGTGGTGTAGCAGATTTCGCAGTCTTTCTGCAAGTAGCGATGACAGTCGGCAAAGCTCTGCACCGCATTAACAGCCTCCACGACGTCTGACAGCTGAATGCCTTCAAGCAGTCGAGGCTCTGAGGTCAACAGAGCGATGACATAGTCAGCCCTCTGCCAGCCTTTCAGCCGTGCCTCACACAGGATCAGCCGCAGACGACGCTACACATTAGCAGACAGTGGCAAAAAGCACACATTTTGAAAAGGTACAGATATGAGTAAGGCAGTAAAAAACATCGCGACACAAACTGTTAAAAAACATGGCGGACTCAAGTAAAAATCACGACAAAGACATGGCATCGAACCATGTACCCGAAGTCTCGAGTCTATAAAAACTCAACATCCAGCACTGATGAACACAATTACATGCGATGCAAAGTTGTCACTGCAAAATATTAACTAAAGTGTACCAGCTAATACTGCGAGAAAGCTCAGAGTTTAGGAACCGCTCCTGACTAAAGCGGCAAAGTTACATATTTTTGTGTACTAATCACACAGTAAACTTCAACTTATGCAGATTAAAAACAAAATATTCTTGGAAAAAACGTCAAACAACATAATTTTAGCAAAAACCATTGCACTTTGGAAATGTTTATGTGTATTATACTAATCTAGCACAGCTATGACAAAATCTCACGAAAGAAGAAGACTCACATCTCTGGGTATGGATTCATCAGTGAGCAGAGCAGTCAGCTCTTCATTTAGCTGTAGACTCTTTAGCTGTGGCACTCTTGCATCACCGGAACCATTCCCGTCATATATGTTGCTGAGAAACAGAGGTCTGACCAGAGATGCGATAACCTCCTCTTCATCTCCACAGCAAGATGCGAGTGCAACTTTCAACTGGTCACGGCTTGGGACGACCACATTTGCTGCAGTACATCGGCCCAATATGACTTCCACCTAACACAGATACCAGCACTTGCCTGTTACGATATAAAAGGCAAAGGTAACCCATAATTGATACAAGCATAGGAGCCAGAGCTGATCCTGGTCTCTAGGCAGTCAGCCCACAGGTGACATAGCCAGAGAGCATCACCGCCCTTTTACCAGTACCAAATTATGCTGCTTGGTCAAAAAAAACAAATGTGTGTGAAAAACTTGCCCAGAGTCATTACGTGGCAGTGCACCAGGCAAAAGATTACAATACAGACTGGCAAAACGAGAACACAATCCATCAGGTCTTATAAATTCAGTCATATAGACAGTCGGGCAGCCACAAAGATGGATTTAGGCAGGTTCAGCATGTTTGGTGAAACACAGGCCCCCACACACAAAGGGGGACCTCGGGCCAGAGAATGTCGGACAGCAGCACAGCATTATCTGGCCTGCCACAGAGAGCCATTTTGTGCCGTGTGGCGACATTTAATTCAAAGTTTACTTGATGCATGACATTCTCCGGCCCGAGGAGGAGAGGAGAAGCTCAGTACACAGCACTGCAAAATCCAGACTTTTATGACATTACTTACTTTGTGAATATAAAAAATTTATGCGAGGGCCCACATCTTTAACAAAGCCTAATTAGGTTTACATCTGGCCCTGAGCACTCAATATATGCACTGAAGCCAAATTCAAACCTGGTATCAGAGCTATGCATTGCAGGTGACATAGTCATAAACCTGGCTCGCAGCCTCGCACTGCTCAAATATATGGAAAGGAAAAAGCTCCCATTGCCCTTGATGAGACTAGGAACAGCAACAAATCCAAATGGTGTTGAAACACTTCCACCATGTAATTTATAAGATAGCTTGGTGGCATAATTGTTAGAAAGCTGGACTTATGATTAAGACGTTGTGGATTCAACTCCCAGTCATGTTGTTATCAGATGGGTGAATGTCTGCGAACAGGTAAACCACATCACATTAACTCAGCCTTCCATCCCTCTACAGTATGAAAATTGAGTACCAGTCTGCCTGACTGGGGTTAAGGCAGGACATGTTCACCTCTCAGGTGGCAGGTAACACTATATGATCCCATATGACAGGTGACGTTCTGTAGCTCTCAGATGTGTCACTTGTTCAGCTGTAAGTAGCCTTAAATCTTTTTAACCACTAACATATGCAGATCTATAAGTACAGACCTTCTCATTCCATTTTCTCTCAAACACATCGACAGCTTTATCAATGTTGATATCATCCATCTTCTTCACTGTAGCATCACATAACTCCAGTAGTGACTGCCGGGCAAGAAAGTCTGGCCGACATTCACGACCAAACACTAGTCTGTTGCCGGCTCTATTAACAACCTCTGCAGTCAGCCTCATCCACGATTCTATCACTGTCATTGGATCGGACTTTCCAGCAGTGGAAAAACCTTGCAGCAGTTCAATTTCTTCTTCGGTGATGCCGTGCTGCTCCGCATACTACAAATCCACACACTTATGACATTTTTGTTGCATGAAAACACATGATGGCAACTGGTAGTAATCTGCAAAGTGTATAATGGTAGCAGAGCAGAAGCTGAAAGATAAATTTTATCATCAATATATGTAAATAAAGACTCCAGTTAAAGCAAGACCCATTTTACTTCAGTGCATAGTGGACCATCTGTTTCACATCTCATAACCATCATATAAGCAAATTTCAGTAAACTTTTTGTTCTGTTATTATGTGTTTGTGCAATTTTGCCTGCAAAGGCCATCCCCGATGTGACCTATACTGTGTCGGGCGGGACGTTAAACCCTACTCACTCACTCACTCAGTAAAGGCTCTAACTACCAACAATCAGTAAATGTGGAATATAACCTAGACAGTATACTGACACTCACTTATCCAACTCCAAACAGTGGTTTAACATAACACTTGTACCACATTCCAGTTGATGTAAATCTTTATTTTGCCAAAACGGCAGCACATAGTCATGACATGACAGGCACAATACAATAAAAAGCAACAGCAAATAAATAAGAATATAAAAATCAAAATACATGCTGCAGTTCATATTTTCAATCCAGAAACTGCTTAACTGAATCAGGTGAGCATGACAATTTACAAATAAATGATGAATTCTGGTGATTTAAGTCTCTCCAATGCAAAAAAAAACAGCAGAAGCATAAATAATGTATTTACTTACTTTTAGTGCCCGAACACTGGATCGAGCAAACGTCTTGGCTTCTTCCGCATCCTTCTGCTTCTGTATAAAAGCCAGACGATCGGGAAACGATTGCGGCTGTTTGCTCTGCTGCTGTAAAACAGTCATCGAAGACCTCATCAGTGGCAGAGATGATGACGCTGCTATCTGTTGGGAAAGCAATTCCTGTTCAGTACGTCTGTCGAGAGCTGGCAACCCTGGTACCATCTCTTGTACTCTGACCTGTTTGCACACCAGTAAGTAAGTAAGAAAACAAAGATGAGTACAGTGTCCAAAGTAACTAGCATAAGTGTGCAGCAGTGTGCAATACAAAGGGGTGGGATATGAAATGTCAAACAAATGGACACTGAGACGAGACCAGAAGACAGCTACAGAAGATGTGGAGGTGACGTGTCCAAGCAGACTGTTCCAGACCCGAACAGTGACAACTAGTTAAGCTCGATCGCTGACGACAGACAGCAGAATACAACTGACAATCAGTGATGTGTAACTATAAAATTTCGGAATTAGCAACTTCAAAAACTGAAATCAGACTTAGAACTAGCACACAATGTTTCGATGTACCAATTAAAATTATACATCAGATTCCAATGGTACATGTGATAGGGGTACAATACCTTTTGAGAAAATACAGACAAGTATACCAAGTAGAAAGTATACGATATAAAAGGCAAAGGTAACCCATAACTGATACAAGCAATGAAGCATAGGAGCCAGAGCTGATCCTGGTCTCTAGGCAGTCAGCCCACAGGTGACGTAGCCAGAAAGTATCGCCGCCCTTTTACCAGTACCAAATTATGCTGCTTCGTAAAAACAGCACATGTGTGTGAACAACTTGCCCAGTCATTATGTGGCAGTGCACCAGGCAGGATATTACAATTCAGAGTGGCAAAACGAGAACACAATCCTTAATACTGCAAACAGTTCTCTTATACCAAGAAATGCATGTAGAAAATTATATTTAAAACTTTTAAAAAACACTTTAACCGATATGATAGCGAGACCTAAGTAAATCAACAACAATGTCCGAAATGTCAGCCAAACAATTGGAATTTGATAAAAAAAATAAACTGGCCTGTAATTAGAATCATAATTAAAATTAATTTTGTTGATAACAGTAATAGTAATAGCAAAAAACAATGTTTATGGTGCTGTCATCGTGCCACTGCCACTGTGAGAGTTCATTTGGCGAAAAGAGCGTGAGCACCAGGCGGCTATCAACCTTTGGACCAAGCCAATCAGCTTGAGCCACAAATCCGCCTGAACTAGCAGCTGTAGTACTATTATTAGGCTACTGCTCAGCCCAAAAACTGATATTCATTTCACCATAAAATGAAAGATAATAGGCTGAGTTGACCTAGCTGGCTGGCTGCGTACCGAGACTATCTGTCATCCCACAGACAGTCACCCACCAAGTACTAACCAGTACCGGCATAGAGCAATATCATTGATTTGACACAACGTGTTACTGCTACGACACACCACCAACTAAATTATATCGCCGTAATGCATACATCGTAATGCTGCAGAGTTAGCTGTGGTTCAGAACGCATGTGTTGTATATCGGCCAATAGTTTATCAGCAGCAGCAGCTGGCAACATGGCGCGGTGTTGTTCTTCTTGTTGATTCTGATGATGTTCAGACTGCTGCATCATCATATCCCGCTCGTGAGCTTCCTTCTTCTGACGATAAATCTGCAACAAAAATACTGCCTGTTTATTTATCTATTAAATGTCTATTCAAACGTAATGTAAACTTGCCCCGTAGTCTGCATCGCCCTCTCACAGCCCTGTAACAGACGACTTGGCCTCTGGTCACTCGAAATGAATCTGCTCTGTATCTGTAAAATATATTCACCGTGTTATATCACTGTGACTGCAGAATTAAGTATCCCAATCTCAAGTTTAAATCTGGTGCAGGTAGGTTATCAGACAGCCCATCTGTAGAGTCCATTTGATATTGTGTTATGTATTCTTATTTACTTACTTACTGGGCTTAGCTATGGCCTCGAAGATCACTGGCCTTGGCCTTAAAAATGATGGCCTCGAAGGTTCAAACCCATCCTTGCTAAGTAGCATATCATACAAATGAATTTCCAAAAAAGCATCAAAAGCCTAAGAAACTGAAACAAAATACCAAAAAAATCTCCAAAAAATGTTTCAAGATTCTAACCAGTCGATTGTATACTCCTCCTACATTATCTGCCGATACTGAAAATCACGACCAGTCTGCTGAGCCAAAACCTAACACTTGAACCAAATGTGAAGTGGACTTGCTTATACATTACAGGGATGGGGCCACGTGTAATTATCTAACATGGTGGCAGAGGGCCATCTTGGATTTTATCTGACAGAAAGTAGCACCACTGGATCAACTGACTCCAAAAACCTACCCGAAAACCAAACACAAACAATGTGGCACTGTGCATACCTCGTCATGTATGTCGGCAAACTTGCTGTGATAAGCTGGTTCACTGCCACCACTACTGGGTCTCTCAGACACACCCAGGTCATTGCCGTATCCTGCCCGGGCGTAGACCACACCCGGCGAGTCTTCCAACCGTTGCTTGACCAGGGTCTGAGATTTCTGCCGATCTATCGCAGTCATAACCCGGTGCCGGCCAGGCTCGGCCGAACTGCTACCTGCACCAGTCCTAGCTGTGTTCGACTTAGGAGGTTTTGTCTGAATTCCAGGCCCAGGCAAGTCATAACTGGCTAGTAACACATCAGCTGTCCTTTGAACACTGCCTTTGGATTCTACTGTATGTGGGCCTTTGACATCAGAAGTCACATAACTAGCTGACGGTGGCAAAATTGCCATCCTCTGAACCGGGTGCATTGATGACTGCGATTCTACTGTGTGCGGTTTTGTAAACACAGATGCTGCTTGTTCACTAACAACAGGCTTGACCTGCCCAACTGGCGGTGAAAGGGGCAGGCTGGCAGCACCCACACGTGGTGGATATTTAGTCTTGGCCCGTACGTCGGCTAGCTCGTCGTCGATAGCATTTGAGTTTTTATAGGCACTTCCCACCACCACTGAGCGCCTTGATTCAAGTCCATTAGTTCGACTTGCAGAACTGGAGGAATAGCTGCTGGATGTATTTCCAGATGAAGCCGAACTTCTGAGCACTTCTGTTTGCTTATTTCCTCTTGACGAATAGTTCGGGTTTTCAGCAATTGTATCCTGGCTGCTACTACTCTGTATGCTACCAGTGATCATACTGCTGCCAACCTCGTCCATCATCGATTGCAAATTCTGCAGTGTGGACTGAAAATCGCTATTCAACGAGTTAAACTGTCTCGAGTTTGACCTCTCGACATTCTCTGATCTGTGTCTCCGACCTGCAGCTTGCCCACCAGCTGAATTCTGTTCCGATGATTCCGAAGACATCTTAACGCCAAACATCGACTGTAGGGACAGATCCGCGTTAATTTCCGCAATGCATCTCGGCAACAACTGGACATCGTTTTGACGTGAAGCTGCAGAAAATTCTCTGCTCTTCGACAACAATGACCCACTTCCCACTGTTGATACTGGCACACTATTAGCACCAGCGACAGCGGTGGTCACAACACTGCCATTCGCTGAAGCTTTTCCGACTGTATTATTTTCCACCACCGCCGACCAATGTTCGACTGAATTCGAAGCTGCCGATGTTCTCGTAAAGTTGCCAATGAATGGTGATAGGGACGGCATGACAGCTGTGCTGGGAAATTCCGCCTCCTGCCCTGAAGTTCTGAGCAATTGCCTTCTGTGGCTGCGTCGTCTTGGATGCTGGTGCCACTTCTGATCGCAGTCCGAGCACACCATCTTACCGTCACACTGAACGCAGATCCACTCGGCTTCTTCACGACCGCAGATGTCACATCTCATGCTTTCAGTACCTGCAACATAATCATTTTGCATTAATTCATCTGTATCAAACACTAGTTAAATTTCCTAGCTTAACCCTTTCAGTACGAGCCATAACTGCACCTGTGGCCTCATGCAAAATATGTATATTTAAATAGTCTAGAAATGCTTGAGTTCATGTTTGCAAATTCCACATAGGAGAAGTTTGTATTTACAACGACATGAGTGAAACAGACAAGTATTTTACAACATATTCATTCACAGAAGCATGAATGAACTATTTCAGCTATTAGTAGTAGCAGCCAGTTGTAGTTTTAGCAGCAGTAGCCACCAGTAGCAGTGGCGAGCAGTAATGGTGGACAGTGGTAGTAGTATACTATAGTAGTAGTAGTAGTAGTACTACTGTATTAGTAGTAGTTAGTAGCTAGTGGTAGTAATAATGATCAGCGTTATAGTAGTGGCATAGTGGGCCGACATTTTTGACTGTAACCTGAAAACCAATTATCAGATTTTGATTATTTTTTGTACGAATATTCCAGATACAACTTGCCATCAAATGACCATTCAGTTCTCCACCTCACTCAACGTTTGTTTCTGCACTACCTGGGAAAAGCAAAACTAGCGAAATATCACTTTTTGTCAAATGCAATATGATTGCTTAATTAACACAACATGTAAAAACACATTTTGGTCACATTTCTGACACTGTGGCTGACATTTCATTCAGTTGTCCATTTTCCAACTGCCTGCAGTAAAATTGCTTGAAGTGTTGGCCCACTATGCGAACACAGGCAAGGAGATGCTTTCTCCATTCATTGACAGCAGTATGGATAATGTTGTGCTCCAGTTCTGTACCAGTCGCTTCTTGACTTCACAAACATTCCTAAACTTCATCTGGTAGACACACTGCTGCAAGACAGTCAAACCTTGTAATAGACCTGCTGTTGGGGCCCACAAATTAGGACAGATGGAATTTATTGACGTTTTTTCATTCATTTTAACACGTATTATGCTTGGTGTGCATTCCCAAGGTAGTGCAAAAGCACACGTTGGGTGAGGTGGAAACTAAAACACATATTTAATAGCCAGTTTTGTTAAAAATATTTCTGCCAAATATTATCAAAATCTGCTAATCTTTATTCAAAAAACGATCAACAATGTTGGGGATGTTTTGCAGGTTTTCTGTTTATTTTAACACATATTTTGCTTGATCTGCTTTCCCTCGGTAGTGCAGAAACCTAAGTTAGGTGAGGTGGGAAACTAAACTATCATTTTGATGACAAGTTGTTTCAGGAATAATTGCACCAAAAATTATTAAAATCTGGTAACTGGTTTTCAATTTACAGTCGAAAATGTTGGGGATGTTTTTTGAGACACAGCATATAATGCTGACCACTAACAAAATAGGCCTACTACTACTACTAATACTACTAAAGGTAGTTACTAGTAGTTAGTAGTAGTAGCAGTGTTGCCAATAGTTAGTGGTAGTAGTAATTCGCCAGTACTAATGATAACAATAGTAGCAGCCGGTAATAGTGGCAGACAGGTATATGCATCAAGCAACAATTTCATTCTTCTCTGCAGTTTCTGTCTAAAAGCCATGTGTCCTAAACCGTGAAAAGTCAGGTCGAATTCAGAGTCACTATTCCTAAACATTTTTTACACCTTCTACGCTTAACGATCATTTTAGTAGGAATTCTGTTACCATTTGTAATTTTGCAACTATTTTGTCGACCGACCACTGTGTTTGTAGTCTGTGTGCAAACTTGCTAGAAAGTCAGCTGCTGGCTGCCCAGCCTTCACTAAAAATGAACACAAAATTGGTGGTGACACCTGGTGAATACTTAAAAAGTAGCTTCCTAACCCAAGGGCCTGCCAACACACTAATCCCCAAACTTATAGTGTCGTTTACCAGCCATTGTAGTACTACGTGCGACCCATGCAGCATGGCCGCGACAGCAGTTAGAAAGTACACGGCTCCCACATAACTCATCCCAAAAGGGTTAATGCACCATCTTTTAAAGTAGCAATAAGCACTATATTTTCTAACAAATAATGCATTTGCTATTAAGAAATCTATAATACACTGCAATTCAGAAACAACAATCACATTGCATTCACTGTATTTAACCAAGTAAGAATTATTAATTAAACTAATCAAAGTCAAATTCAATTAAATTACATTAACACATCAGTAACTAGATAACATCGTATTACTGAAACACATTCAAAGTACTTAATAATAGTAACAACAGTCTACAACAAATCAGCAGTGTAAACAAAAATAGTAAGCAAAAATCAGCTGAAATATAATACAGAATACAATTAAGTCCCACCTGGCATGTCATCAGAATGGGCACCAGTTTTCAAGTTAGTTTCTGCGTGTCCATTAAGAACTTTCGCACTGGATGATAAATGGTCTTTTCTAATTATGTCCTCGGGATAGCCATCGGCTACAAGCTGGTGACCTTCATTAGCAAACTGTTTGACCGAAGTCTCACTGAGACTAATGTGATGCTGAATATACTGCGGATAAGGATGTTTATCATCTACAAATGCTTCTAATTCCACCTTAGCTGACATTAATTCTACTGTTAATTCCTACAAAAAACAGCAAACAAACTATGCTAAATCACCATGGCAAATTATATCAGAGGTGAGTTATAGTAGGAACAAATGCAATGAGATATACTGATAAAGAATGAACCATGTATCTTCTCCTTTTAATGCCCAACTCTCAAAATTGATTAGAACATTCCCGCCTCATCTTTTCCTGTGCTGATGCAACAGTTCTCCTTCTACAAGAAAATAAGTTTTAGCAGAAAGTCACAACAAGTTACTGCCTGCCACAGTGACACCTGGTGATCAGTCATTCTGGAAGAAGGCAGCAACAATTTGCAAAACATCAACTATTAAATAAAAATTGTATTTTGAAATATTCATATAACTTATAAGTAATGTAAAAGTTTGATCATAATATCCTTGCAAAAATTTACCTGAATAACAAAGCAGTTTTCTGGCCGGAAGTTTTCTGCCATAATGAGAAAATCACTGGTTAGTTTCTTGTAGCCAAATCTATTTAGAATCCTAATAGCTTCCTGCAATAATAAACCACAGCCAGATTTAAACCAATTAATGTGCCAAAAAGAGGCTCCCACAGGGCAGAAAATGTTGCACTGCTCTCCACCATTCTCTTGCCTGTGGGGCTTCTTTTCACAAAGGCCCACGTTTGGCCAAACATGCTAAACAAGCCGTAATGTACCTATGCAAAAAACCAACAACGTCCAGTTTTGTCACTAACATTATTCACCCAGCAACATCCACATTTTATCACATTTTCCCTTAAAAAATACAATCTATTTAGCAACATTCAATGTGATTTAAACCTATATGCACAAAGTTTATATATTTCATAACTTTAGGCATTGTATTAATACCGCACTGAGAGACTTCATCAATGTACAGATAGCATTTAATCATGAGCATCATCATCATCATTTCATTTGTTAAACAGTGTACACTGTACAGTGTACTAGTAACAGCACTCACAAAGTAAGTAATTAAGTAAGTAAGTAAGATTATTTAGAAGGTGCATTTAATAATAGCCACAATGCACCGTGCTCGCAACGCCCGAACAAAAATGTCCTCAACTGCCATTTAAACCTTTCAAAGTTAATGTCAGTTTGTCTCAGACGAGCTGGCAGACTGTTTCACAGCCTCAGACCTGCAGCAGCAAAGCATCTGTCTCCATAGTTGCTGCAGGTCCTTCTGATGACACATGTCCTTCACTTGGCGACGACGACCTTCGTCAGAGACCAGCTGACAGTCGGCGGTCAGGTAAGGTGGAGCCATACCGGACAGTGACAAGTAGACCAGAGTGGCCATCTTGAAGTCCACCCGAAGCCAAACCGGAAACCAGTGCAGCTCCTGTAGCACCGGTGTTATGTGGTCATAGCGTCGAGCGCCCAACACCAAACGTGCAGCCACATTTTGAACAGACTGCAGCCAGCTCATCAGACCGTTGGTGATGCCGCAGAACATCGAGTTGCAGTAGTCTAGGTGACACGAGATAAACGCCTGGACCAGCATCTTGAGTCTTGACGACATCAGATAACACCGATCTGACGAGGGGTTGAAGCTGCCATAGCTGGTAGTAGCCACTACCACACACGGCGGCCACCTGCGCAGACAGTGTCAGCTGGCTGTTGACGATGACACCGAGGTTAGGCGCCGTATCACCAGATGCTGATACATGCCGACGCCATCGAAACCTCCAAAACGTTGACTTTCGCCAGCTGTTGTGGAAAACCCAACCACATCACCTGGGTCTTGGTGGGGTTCAGTCAAAGTCGGCTGGCCTTCAACCATGCCTCAATGTCAACGAGACACGCAGTGAGACGTTGGACGGCAGCCTCAGCGTCACCGGCCGGTATGCTGATGTAAACCTGCGTGTCATCGGCATACTAGTGCAGGCTGAGTACATGACGGTCAACGACAAGAGCCAGCTCAGCTGTGTATAGAACGTACAACAGCGGGCCCAGTACGGATCCTTGCAGAACCCCAAAAAGTACCAACGGCACAGAAGACAGATGACCACTGTAGGCAATCTGCTGCGTTCTGTCGGTCAGAAATGACCGCACCCAGTCAAGGACTAAGTCGGTCAGACCGAAGGCAGACTGCAGACGTTCTAGCAGCATAGAGTGATCGATGCAGTCGAAAGCTGCTGAGAGGTCCAGTAGTCCACGCAGCGTCACCTGTCGATCATCTGCTGCCACCAGAATGTCGAACCAGACGCGCTGCATTGCGGTTTTTGTGGAGTGGTACTTGCGGTACGCTGACTGGAAACGTGGAAGTAGGTCGTTTGCCGCCAGGTACGCCAGGTGCAGCTGACTAGTGACAACCCGTTCCACAACCTTTGAAATAAATGACAGGTTGGAAACTGGGCGAAAGTTGTTCATGTCAGATGAATCCAGCCCCATTTTCTTCAGAAGCGATGTAACAATCGCATGCTTCTGTGAGACTGGCAGTCGACCTTGACTCAGCGGCGCGTTGACCATCCTGGTGATGTAGGGCAGAAGTACGTCAACGTACTTTTGCACCAGGAACGTCGGCACCAGGTCCAGCGAGCAGGAATTGTAGAACAGGGTTCTCAAACTTGCGGTTCTCGGGCCACATGTGGCCAGCAAAATCAGTATTTGCAGCCCACGACTCCCCCCTCAGGTGGCCACCACTCGTTTGTAAACAACAGGTGATAGCACTAATTCGGCCAGTAGACCAGTCATAGTGGTACAATGTGGCCCATTGACTAAGTGATATCTTGCAGTGTGGCCCGCGCCTCAAAATAAGTTTGAGACCTCTGGTGCAAAGAGAAATTATCATAGTGATAGGACGACAAAACACTGAGCTGCAATAACTCAGTTGCCATAAGATAAAGGTTAAACACAGACAACATAACAAAGCCAGACAAAACAGAGAATGCACGTCGAAAACTAATGGTGATGAAATCACAAATAATTCAGGGAAATGCGAAAATCTATAAAATCAGTCACCTCAGCAGTTCTGTTGCAAAGAGATACATTGGAGAAGTCAACACTGTCATAAGGTAAACTATTCCTTTCACTAGCAATGCGATTTGCAAAACATTTCACGATCAAGTCCATGACTATGAAGAGACATACCTCAAAGCACTCTACATTCTCTTTAAAATCCACATCAACTCGAGATATCCTTCTCCAATCAGTCGTTCTCTGCTGTTCGGGAAGCAAAAGATTTTCTCCGTATATAGCCAGTATATTGAGGCAATTGATCAATTTATCAAAGGCACCATAAGCCTACAATAAAAAAAAACATGATATATCACAACAGAACAGGATACTTCCAGCTTTTTAGGTAAAATTGCTCTTGCAGCACAAGCGGTTCCAACTACTGCTACACATTTCTCTGTATTGTGGTCCGTCTGTCGTCTGTCTGTCACATATTCATGCACCCTGCTCAAACAGTTTAACAGTCATTGCCATTAAAATCTAAAAAATATATTCAAACGATTCAAATGCCATTTGGGAGATATACTAGAACACATGTGAAGTTTAATGACTCGCTGTGACCCCCGCAGAAAGCAACATTTGTGGGTCAAACCTTCAGCCACAACAGGCAACTGCAAATTGCAGCTATACTCTCAGTTATACCTGACTACCTGGCAAATACAAATAAGTGATTCCACCTTTTGCTAAACTACTTTGGTTCTTGTTTCACATTTCCTTGTAATTTTATTTTTAAAAAACAAATCAGTGCAGTGCTGGCTCCTATCTTCAGTTTCTCTTGATGTTATATGACCAAAACACCATAGTAGTATAAACGACAGAAGCCAGTTATGGTTTATTCCATGCTGAATTGTTTTAAAACAACTTTTAACTGTTATGTTCAACAAATAGCAACAATCAAGCAGAAAAAAACACTAAAGAAAAATATGCTTATAAATAAGAGATGCCACGAATAACCAAGCAAGCTTGGAGGCTGGAAACTATCAAATTATACCAAATTATTATGCAATAGCAGCGGTCCTACCACCTTGGCAACCGAGTACAGCATGCAATGAAATAATAATGAGTTTTGAAGGAGTACCCAAATTTGAGGCCTATGGAAGACTCCCTGAATGAAAAAGGTCAAAATTTAAACTGTTAAAAATCGATGTTCTATGCTAAAAATTTCAGAGGCCTGCGCAGGTTGTGCAGGTTTATCTTCAGCTATTTCGGCGCAATTCACTCTTGAAATGTGCGCTGCAGCCGAAAATTGCCAAAAATTCACTAAAAGTCCCTTTTCGGAGGTTCAAGGTCATCGATGTTAATAAATCTAAAAAGCCTGTCACTAGTCCTTGTTATGATAAGCAGCATGTATGCACCTATCTGCAACTGCTTTCATGCTACACGAGCCAACAGCAGTAAAATAACCACTTTTAAGGGCACCCCTTTTTGATGCCCATGTGCACAGGCAAGGCATCCTTGAAGGCGGTCGGGACTAACTGCTAAAATTTATGTTTGATGGTGAAAATTTATTATGCAGGTTGTCTATCTATCTCTAGCCATTTCGATGCAATTCACTCTTAAAATGTGTGTTGTAGCCTAAAATCACAAAATTGTTAAAAATTCACAGAAACCCCTAAATTTAGGGGTTCAAGGTTGTTCAAGGTCATCGATGTTGATAAAACTAAAATGCCCATGACCAGTGCTTGTTATAATAAGCAACATGTCTGTAAAAATCTGCAACCATTTTCACACTAGACGAGCCAAGACAGACGCCCAGGCCATGGCTAAAACGCGCGAAGCATTCTGCTATCACGCATAAAAAGGTAAAGGTAAAGTTAATGTTATAATAATAATAATAATAATCTGACTTGTAAAGCGCCAGTATGTGCTAAAAAAGACTTCAGTGGCGCAATGCAATGTTGACAAAATGTGTGCAATTTTAAATCACTCAAACAACTACAGTCAGTACACGTGATGACAATTTTAAAATAACACTAAATTCTGAGTGAAATGTGCATATTTCTGCAATTAACTGAATAGCAGCAATACTCACCAATACTCACTAGTGAAATATCTAAAATTACTGAACAATAAACTAAGACATAAGAACGCTGTAACTCACCGCATGGCAATAAAGTAACATCGGTACAAAGTCGAAGCTTGGGTACTTATACATTGGATCACATCTGTAATAAGCAACTAAACACAACATCGGCATAATTTCTTCAAGTCGATTCATGTGAAGACTGTCCACAATTGCATTTCTCAAGTTTATCAGTTCAGTTTTCAAGGTTTTCTGTTCCCTTTCAGTCATCGAAGAAACCTGATGCAATGTCCTGGTGCCAGTATTGCTTTTGATCTCCAACAAATTCATCTCGCTATTTCTGCCAAACATTTCAGAAAATGACACATTCACAATGACAATCAGAAAGTTCCGTTTTAACGTATACCCCAGTAACATGCAATTTGATGCTCTCTAATACTAGAAAGTAAAACACAATTCTGTAATTGTCTCAAGAGTTGCAATACTCGATGCAAATGCAATAACACAACTGCAAAAAAAATTATAAGACATTAGTCCACCCCTACCATCTGGTGCCACATTGTCAGGTGTCACGTTTTTTAGTTGTCCCCTCAACACACTTATCCTACTAGCAAGTAAGTGAGTAAGAAAATAAGTAAAATGTAATTTTCTATGGCACATAATGTTAAAATTAAAGGTCCATGGCCACGGTCAAACTCACTCGCACAATTTCTGTAGATTTAAATTAGACATTTAACCTCGCATATATAATATGTCAATTTGAGCTTCATAAATAGATGAAATTAATATGTGAATTCAAACGAAATACGGCATTACGTTACGTTATGCGAAATATTCTAATCTATCAATGCCTGCAATGACGTCATGACCCTAGCCCATATAGATCATGAATATTAATGGCTAGCCGACGACGTCATCATTTTAGGCTAGGCCATAGCCTATAGACGTCATGAATATTAATTCATGGCGTCTATAGGCTGAACTCATGACGTCATCGCAGACCATCATGGCGGCGCATTTTCTACGTCGTTTTCGTAGATCGTCGACTTCAAAGGTAAATTTTTCGGTGTTGACAAAATGCTGGGCGTCGATATTACTGTCAAAGTTATCAGAAAATTCTGCACTTTCAGGAAAATGGATAAAATGTATATGTTAATTTTGGCATCCACGGATCTTTAACCTCTAATGTCCAAAAGAGAGACGATACATTGTAGTTGTTGTCGTTCTGTAAACAAAAATGAACCAGAAAATATTAGTCTACACTAGACCAATAGATCTATATTACTGAACGAGGGGCAAATTGTCCAAGATGAGGGGACGAATCAGCCAGAAGGTGAACAAGCCAGGGGGCGAATCGTCCAAGGCGAGGGAACAAATCAGCCAGGGGGTGAAAGGGCCAAAGGCGAAAAAGCCAAGGGGGAATCAGCCAGGTGGCGAAATGGCTCAGGGGCAAAAAAGCCATAATAGAATCCCTGACTGTCGGACGTGAAGCCCCGGTGAATAGCCGTCTGACTTTTGGACGTCGAGACACTTCAAAAAAATGTGTTGCTTGTTCCGGTGTAGTGAGAAATTTGTCGCACCGGAAAATTATTCCCACACGCAGCAGTACGGGTTAT
>Ga0209367_1001508_pt1 | contig 28802 bp, 13 predicted proteins | sample WorMetLIZISLAND2_FD_187412 | JGI IMG/M metagenome (GOLD analysis project Ga0209367, IMG submission 187412) | Marine gutless worms symbiont microbial communities from Max Planck institute for Marine Microbiology, Germany - Olavius geniculatus... ...
TTTCAACTACTTAGTGCTGAAGTGCGACACGTGGTAAACAGCAACATCCGTACAAAAGCTGCTGATAAAACTCTGGAGTTGTCATAAATTAAACTAAAAGCGCTAAAATTCACGAAAAATCACGGATTTCACGGAAATCGGCGTTTTTCACGGAAGAAAGTCAATTTCACGGAAAATGTCACGGCCGTGAAATCGTGAATTAAGTTGGTCCCTAACAATGGTCAGTCGGGGTAAAATTCGATTGGCAGCATTCGCTGGCCCATCCCCCAAAAAACCATATAGATACAAAAATCTCGCAGATATCTTTTACACAAGCCGAGTTGTAGCCAATTTTGTCCCAAATTTCGTTGCCATGGCAACGAGGGTCGGTTGGTGAAAAATGCAATTGGCAGCATTCAATGGCTCATCCCCGAAAACCCCCCTATAGATGCAAAAATTTCGCAGATATCTCGTACACAGACCGAGTTATAGCCAATTTTGTCCCAAATTTCGTTGCCATAGTAACCTGGGAAGGTCTGGGGTAAAATTGATTAATGCCATTAGATTGGCCATCCCGAAAACCATACCCTAGAACCACAAATTACGACTCTGTCTTATACACAGCCAAAGATATGACTGTTTAAAGAATTGTTTAATTTTCCCCATAGGCGCCATTGTAATTTTTTTTTGATTTTTGCGAATAAATACGTTAAATATTAAATTTTAATTTTCTAACCCCTAAAAGGCACTTCTCTGTGCGTTTGACGTATTAAGCGTAAAAATCCCTTAAGGGGTCTGACCTGTGGGTGCTTTGAAGACAAAAAAGGCATATATAAAGAAAAATTTTTGCGTATATTTCACCCATTTGCCGAGAAGCCTTCCTTGGAGGAATTTGCATAAAATTTTGCATCCCGGGTCCCCTTCCTGACATAATAACCATGCCAAATTTTTTCTCATTTGGGTCAGGGGTTTTGATTCTGTGGGGGGTCAAATTTTTGGATTCCCCATAAGAAAGAGAAGTCTCCGTTAACACAGGGCCTGAACTACCATTCAGCCTGTGATTTATACGGACTAAACAGTTGAGTGTTTATTAGAACTACCGTTATGTGAATTACATATGCACGCGTATACTGGAGTTCTTAAAATTTTAGGTTTAGCTTGATTTTTTTGTATTTTGTGTTTTGTGTTTCTGTAAAGGTTAAACTTACTGTTCCGTTATTATGTGTTTGTGTGCATTTCACCTGGAAAGGCCGTCCTCGAAATGACTTATACTGTGTCTTGTGGGATGTTAAACCTTACTCACTCACTCATTTGAGTGTTTCTATTATTTTTTTTCATATATGTTCAAAACATGCAAACATAGCAAGCTAGTATTGAAAACGTGTGTTCACAGTTACCTTGGTTCTAAAGACCTGATCCTGCAGCCGGATACAGCGACATCATTTGCCAACATACAGACATCCAGTGTCCTACGGAGCCTTTTGTTCTGTCAGCCGACATCAATGCTGTACAATCACTGTGACGTTACTCTGCACTGCATGCCGGAGACACAGGAACATCGCCATATACGCCAGCGAACTGCAGCTAAGCACCATGATGTAACTGCTGCAGTCTCACCGAGGCATGGTCCCGTTAGCTCGCCCCCTCCATCCTCATCCGCTGCTGTGCCAGTCTCTCCTGCTCAGGTACTATAACCATCTGTGATAAGCTTGTCTGCTCTGTGTTATTCACTGCTATTTAATCGTTGTGTTTCCATGATTTTTCTCTGTTTTAGTCTACTTTGTGGCTGTTAGATTTTCTGTTTCATATGTGTTTTAACTTTTTTGCATTGAATTTGAAGCCGCTGCTTGTTTGACAGGAAGAGCATCTGGCCTAGATAAGTTTTTCCACAGTTTCCGACAGGTTACTTAGGGGACTGGTTTAACTTGGGTAAGCGTGAGAAAATGGGCTGGTTAAATGGAAAACTCAGTTAAACCTCAACAGTCATATCTCCCTTTGACCTCCAATAGACAGCATTATGAGATTGATGACTGTCTGGAGGATAACAGGAAAGATTATTAGAACTGCCATTATCAATACAAATGCACAATTATAATCGACAGTTCTTACAATTTTAGGTTTAGGTCGTTCTTTGTGTTTTGTGTTACATAAAGGTTCAACTTTTTGTTTCGTTATTATTACCTCCACCAAGAAGGTTATGTTTTTGCCAGAGTTTGTTTGAAGGATATTTCTGAAATTTTCAGGGAATGTCGGGAATGGCAAAAACTGCAAGTGATTCAATTTTGGGGGTGATCCGGAAGGAATCCTGGACATAGGACTACAATGTTGTGTCGAATCAATATGCTTGGCGTAGGTGTGCGCTCTCTGAGTGCTTTTCTAGTTATGTGTATGTGCAATTTTGCCTGCAAAGGCCATCCTTGAAATGACCTATACCATGTCGGGCAGCACGTTAAACCCTACTCATTCTTCACTCCCTCAGCAGTCATATGACTGATGTGCTTGGATAAAAAAGTGAAATGTTGCAGTTTGGTCATGTATTGCACTTGACATTGATGGCATTCTGCTGATGAGATGATGATTTGTTGTTAGTGTTACTCACATCGTCACCAGCACACAGCAAGTGGGATGGTATTTCCACATGTTTTACGACCACCGGTGATGTTTGACTGCATTCCTACTGACATGCCGACGTTTCTTTCCTGCACCATACCAAAGGTCTCTTATAGCTTAACTAACTACTGATATTGTTTGCAGTTATTGCAAGATTAAAAAGTAAGTTTTTAAAAACCCAACCTTGTGGGTTATTGTGGGTTTTGGGTTTTTAGGGTAAATCTGTTTTAAGAGGCCCATCTTGCCTGTTTCACATGCACATAGAACCGTTTATTTTGTCAAAGCTTGGCTACCGCAAAGTTTTCAAGTTATTAGAATGAGGGCTGCTGGGTACTGTCCACATCAATAAATATTGAACAAAATAGTGTGAATTAATCAGTATCTCATTATTAATGTAGCAAGATAAAACAGAAATTGGATTAATAATAATGCTTTATTTGTAACAAGTGCAGAACACAAATAGTTCCTAGGATTAAGTTTGTGGTGGATTTTCAGGTTTTAGGTAGTTTACTGAGTGACTAGGTTTTGGTGTATGTGTCCAGGTGTCTGAAGCTTGAATTATTATATTTTTACATGCTAATAGGCAGCTTCAAGTGCTTTAAACGATTCTTCAGTGTTTTCATTTGGGAACTAGTAGTTCAAAAATCTGTAGTAACAGCAGTGGCAGTTAGCAGCAATGAGTAATGGCCAAGCTAAGGTCTTAATTTTTGCTACAAAACTTTTTTCGATTGCATTGATTTTTTGGTGATGGAAAAAGTATTTGGCATTTAAAGCATTTGACAGTCATTACTTTTGTGTCACAGAACAGCATGTCTAGCACTTAACATTTGTTGCTGTACACTTGACTGAAAATTTAGGTTAAAATAAATCATATTTCTCTGGTGTATTCATGCGCATGATTGCTGTTATGATTGTAGGCATGTTTCCGGTGTCGTGAAGTGTACTGCAGTGACCGGAGTGCAGCGTGGCAGCACCGTGCTGACATGGCGTGTGGTACACTCAGTGCTCAGCAGTGTCTGCTGTATGGTCGACCGGATGTCGGGGACTACAGGCAGCAGAGCCGACAGCAGTTTTTTCCCGATCTCCCCGCCGGCCTTTCTGCACTCAACCCCACTCATGGCTATTCTTGCATCTCCATTCCAGGTACATCATTTAAACGTTATCTTTGGTGTCTGTGATACCATAAATTGATTCACAGAGTTTTATCTATCTGTTGTATTTTCATTGTGACTTGCTCTTTTACTTGTGGTCCTAGCAGTTTTTACTTAGGCCACGTCAAAATTTTGTGATGTGATGTGATGTAACAGTTAGAAAAAGAATGCAGTAGCTATTGTGGTTACGTTACTTTGTATTTCTTTAACATCATGTGGGCTGATAAGCGTTTGTTGCTCAGCTGATTGTGGAGTGATTCCAGAAATATGCACGATCGTTAAGCAAAAGCTGAATTAATGTGTGTGCTGTTGAAGACAAGGAAATGCTGGTGGCCGATGCCGGTAAATTGTCCATACTTGACCGACTGTTGACACGCCTGAAAGCCAAGGATCACCGAGTTCTCATCTATTCGCAGATGACTCGCATGATCGACATTCTTGAGGTTTGGTTTTCTGCTCATTTTGTGTTATTTAGCTATATATTTTATTTATGTTGTATTCCTGAATATTTCTTTAAACTGATTTTCAATGTGGCAATGATTTCTTATGAAGACCTTTGCAGACTTTGTATAAACTTTGACAAGCGGTGACCATTAAAACTAAAACTAACAGAAATTGTATTCTGTTTTTGTTGACTGCTGCTAAATATAATATAGATTTTGTCTTGTGTAGTGTGTAGATTTTGATAAATTGAATTTATGCTGATTTGATTGAGTGTGTGGTTTCAATTTTGTCCATTTTTGTGTCATAATCTGTCATGATCATAATCTCATAGTATATCTTACTGGCTACACTGCAGACTCTGCTGTTTGTTTTACTCATGAGTGTTTGTAACTCTCTTTCAGCGTTGTTGACAGTTGCTGTTATTGCATTGTTTTTGTCTGCAGGAATTTCTGTGGCATCGGAAGCACACATACATGAGGTTGGATGGTTCTTCGAAGATATCTGAGCGGAGGGACATGGTTGCTGACTTTCAGACTCGGTCGGACATTTTTGTGTTTCTGCTGAGCACGCGAGCCGGAGGTCTGGGCATCAACCTTACTGCTGCCGACACTGTAAGTTAGTGAAGTATTTATTGTTTCATATTTGCCATGGTACAAAACAGTTTTCAGAACGTTGTTCCATTTGCCGATGTGAGTGGCAGCTAGCCGCTGAGAAGTTCTTCTTGAACTATTTCAGAAGTTTACTCTTGGGCGACTTGGCCAAACTGAAATAACTCCAAAAATACCTGTGTAGTTGGTGGACACTACAGATATATTCTAACTGATTGTGTATGGAGCTGCACTCGGTGTGATTTTGTACTGCTGTGATGTCGATTGTGTGAACAATTTCTGAGGCAGAGAACTTGATAAATTTTGGGATTTTTATTTTTTTATTGACTGTGAGAAATTTATTTCCATTTTCTGACTACAGTTTATTTCACGTTAAAGGTTGTCAATTTGTATAGCGCGTCATCGCGAGCATTTGCATGCCTCTAATGCGCTTGAACGTTAACCTTTGTGTGGTAGCCTTTCGAATTTCTTGCATTTTTTGACTACATGTGTAGTTCGTGTGAGTCATTGAGTGTGTGAGTGAGTAGGTTTTAATGTCTCACCTGACACAGTATAGGTCATTTTGCGGATGGTTTTTTCAGGCAGTGCACACATAAACACATAGAACAGTTCAACCTTTACAATAATAAAACAGAAAGTTTAACTTTTGCAGAAAAACCTGATATGGAACAGTAACGGCAGTTCTAATAATCTTTCCTCTTATCTTCCAGACAGTCATTAATCCCAGAATGCTGCCCATTGGAGGATGGGGGCATGTAGAGTTTGTTATATGCTATAATTTTTTTCTTAATCTATTGGAGGGGTCACCAGCTGTGTTTTTCTTTCTGTACTGTGAAGCTGCCCTTTGAAGCTTTCCTTTTAGCTACTGAAGTGAGGATGTTTTCAGGACAGCCAGAACTTCCTGTTTTTCATAGCATACACGCATGTAGCCCTGATTGTCCACTGTCGTACATCACTTGAATGAATCAGCCAGTGTATTTTGTAGCATTGACAGTTGTCAGTGTGCTCTGATAGGTAATATTCTATGACAGTGATTGGAATCCGACTGTAGACCAGCAGGCAATGGATCGAGCTCATCGCCTTGGACAGACCAAACAAGTCACGGTCTATCGGCTTATCTGCAAAGGCACGATAGAAGAACGCATTGTCCAGAGGGCTACGGAAAAGAGTGAAGTGAGCTCATGTTTTCTTTTCCTCGACTCTTATTCAAATGACGTTTTTATAAATTTATAGCTAAGTGGGTTGGGCATGCTATCCGTTAGCTTTCCCTACAGATTTTTCCCTTACTAATGTCTTGGAAATGATGTTGATATACCAAGGGTAGACTTAGCTGAAAGGCAAAGTGTTTAGCCCGTTTTGTGTTAGCTGCAAATGATTATCCAGATTGTTTTAATGTATTTATGAGATGCATATGTCTGTATGCTGATATTCTGTGTGAACTGCAGTTATGTTGCTAGATTTCTCATTTGATGTTACACATAAGTTGCTGCTGGCTCGTTACAGATTCAGCGAATGGTTATCAGCGGAGGTAGCTTTTCACCGGATATTCTGAAGCCAAAGGAAGTTGTGTCTCTGTTATTGGATGACGATGAAATGGAACGAAAACGTAAGCATTGTTGTTGCATAGCTGCATGTTACAGTTTGGAATTTTCTTTTCAAGATCACGTCTAAACAATGTTCTAATTGTTTTACAAGTTATGCAAATAGTTGTTTCATTATTTGTCCAGTTCTGTTCAGTGCATGGTCAACTCATGAGTTCTGGGTGATTCTGACATATCTGCTGTACAGTGACTATGTGACAAATATTGCTGCATAACGTAAAATCATGTCGTCCTTGGTAACCTTCGTCTCATTTTTACTGACATAGACATAAGAACTCACTTGGAAGTTGCGGAAGGTTTTGGACCTGAAATCACGCATTACAGGTGCTAAACGTTCAAGCTATCAATTCAGAAAATGCACAGTGTTAAAAGATCTCTCTTTTTATTGTAAAGAATTGTAAAGCTGATGTATTTCCACATGCAGTAAGCAGATTCTATTGTGCTTTGTTTTTTGTCATTTTTCTGCTCCAGTACAACAGAGGCAGGAAGAAAAACGACAGAAGGAAGAGCTGTATAAGGAGAAAGATCGTGAAAGGAAACGTGTGCAGTCGTCAAAGAAGGTATTTTGTATTTGTAATATTCTATGATCATCTGCTGATATTTTTTGCTCTTAGATTGTCCACTCAAATGAAAAGTAATTGTGCGATATATTTTAAATCTATGTCTGTGGTTTAATTAGCTATAAATATGTTGGTTTGATTCAGCCGAAGTCTGGACGTAAGCCTGGTAGGCCACCCAATAAGCCGAAGGTGGAAGCACCTGTTGTTCAGGTTGATGAAAACATCACAATTCCAGCAACTTTTGATGAGAGTACTGAAGTAAGCATTGGGTCACTGTCTACACCTCCAAGCCCTCGTAGTGAGGTACGCCATCTTGTCACAGTGTCAAGTAGTTTTACTTGTGTTTAAATGTTTTTAATACATCTTAAAACTTTTTTATCTTTTGATGAAACTTTTAAAACAGTAATTTATTTCATGCTTTGTTGTTTTTCTGCTGTTATGCTGTGATGCTGCATCGTATGTTTAGCACATGTAAAAGTTCAGTTTTTACCGTCTCAGTATGTAACCAGCTACTGGGTTGACTTTCCCTTCTATCCTATGATGTCAGCTCTCACGTTGCATTGTTTTAATAAATTGTGATGGTAAATGTGGCTGCTGATAGGCAGATTTGTGGCTCAAGTTGATTGGTGGTTCAGTTAGGTGGTGTTCTACATTTATTGTATGAGCCGCGTGACAGCACTGGGAACTAATGTTGACCCGATATAGCAAAATTATCGATATATTGTTTTTGATATCGATATATCGTGTTGTATCATTGTAAAAAATGATGTATTGCAATATTCAAAAATATCGCGATATATCACGATATTTTCCACATTTTTGCGGTATTTTTGCAGATTCTTCTCCACACTGCATGACTGGAAAGAAATATTACAAATACGTTGAGTTGATGGTTGATGGTTAATTTCATTACAGTTGCATTATAACTTCATAACTGTTATAACTTCACACCCAGAGACAAATTTTTATTATATAAATAAAGCATACTGCTTTGCTTACTGTTCATGTTTTATTTGTGTGCTTGTATAAGATTTACATGCTGATTATGTTAGAAATATTGATATCACGATATTTTGTAAAATATCGTATCAAAATTGAAGTTCTGATATCGAGTCATCTCTACCGTGAACTTTGTTATGCGCTATGACTGTTGTCACTGTTGAGACTGTTGTCTGTAGGTGTCAACGTTGAGTGAGATGACGAGGCACACAGCTAGCGGAGCAACCGATGACGAGAGTCTTGATGGGCTGGTCATTGTTGATGATGTCGTTCAGACCACCCCACTGCCACTGCCAGGTATTGCCAGTCACAACACAGTTTCTCAGTCAACATCAACTGCTTTTATCACCAATGTAGCATCAATAATCACACAGGCATTTATTCTCCATAGCTCTGTGGTGTCAAACTGAGTTATTTGAGCGCAGGTCGTTGGAAGGTTATCGATAATTTTTTGTCAATTACTCTCTCTGGAAATGCAATAAATGTGTAGTTGAAATTTTGGTGGAGTATTTTTCTAGGAGGTTGATACTTGGTATTAATTAAACTTTGTCAACATTTAAATATAGTGTTTAATGTTAAAATAGCAAAAAGTTAGAAAATATAGAAATGTAGAAATATAGAAATATTTCTTTTCATTACATACTATCTAGTATGTCTGTGTGTTTAAAAAAGGTCAAAGGTGTGTATAGCATCATCTGGCATCACACACTGTTACCTGTTATTCGACACAGGTGAACGTGCCCCAACTTAACCCCAGCCAAGCAGGCTGGTACTTGATTTACCTACCCCGGAGGGATGGAAGGCTGAGTTGACCTTGGTGTTGGTTATATACTGAGATGGTTTACCTGCCTGCGGACGGTCACCCATTTAAGTAATAACCACTTGAGAGTGACTCGACTGGGAATTGAACCCACGATCTTTTGATTCTGAGTCCAGCATCCTAACGATTATGCCACCAAGCCACAGTGTTTGCCTACAGGCAGACTGAGCACACTGTGTGTTGATACGTTTCTGCCTGCAATATGTACAGTGCCAGTGGCATCCGGAGCCGCCACGGTGAAGAGAGGAACGGGTCGATCGCGAGGTCGGCCACGTGGTTCCGGTGTGGGCTTACGTTCACGGGGTCCTGCGAGCATTCAGCGTTCTCTCGTAGCAGCCGAGGAGGCAGCAGCGACTGCTGCTAAGACTGCTGCATACGCTGCTTATGGATACAGCTTTAGCGGTGAGGGATTTGTACTTCATGAACACATCATCGTTTACTGATGAACATTCAGAGACCCATTTTGTATATGTTCCACTGAGGCAATCAAAAGTGTTTTGCACACTTCTTTTGCTACTGTAGTAAGTTTATCTCTGTAAGGAATCTGATATGGGGTGAACCATGTTGACATCCTGCATATATTGATAATGCAACAGTTGGGATATAGTGAGATTTATCAATAAGTCTCACAGATTCCCAGAAGCAGTTAATTGTAACTAGTATTTTTTTGGGAATGGCTGATAGGCCCATATGCCACCTTAAGCCTACGGGGCAGCATTGCTGCTCTGCTGCGCATTGGAAATTGGAAATTGGATGAACATTCATAATCTGTGACATTTATTTGTTCATATTGGATACACTGTTGCTGACTGATCACCATTACATGATTCGCAAGTTTTTTTTCTGTTATATGATACACATTTTTTCAGTATATTTTAACAACTGCTGTTTTCAGTATTTGTTGAACCACTGCCTTTTTTCTGGAGTTATTTCTTGTTACTTTATTTGTCATTTTAAAGTAAACTTTTGGAAATTGGCAAAGATGGATTTTTTTCTACACATTGGATGTCATTTCTGTTCCATAACTAACATAATGACTGAAGTGTTTACAATGTGCAGAAAACTGTATTTGCAGCTAACTGGTGAAACACTTTTGATGGTTTTTTTTGTGCCAGTGGATTTAGTCGCCTTTTAGCAATTAGAATTGTGTTAGTTGTTAAAATTCTAATATTTATACAGCAGTGGAGTGGTGTTGTAGGTGAGAGATTAGGGTTAGGTTCGCATGCTGAAAACCCTGGAATTGTTCCAGCGTCTCCTCAGTCTGGCAGATCATCATCTAACGGCTCGGGATTTTCTCTGAGCAAATCAACCACTTCAGCATCTAGTGGCATGCGTCGATGACAGCCAGTGTCCATTCGCCAGAAAGTTTTTTGGGAAATTGTTTATAGATTGCATCGCTACACATACAGTACTATGAAATCAACTCGATGTTACTCAACGGAGCAAGATATGACAGAATTTAACATTTGTGTATCACTGCATCATTGGGAGAGTAGCTGAATGATCATTATCTGTGGAATGTAGAGTCATTATTTCTGCCCATTTCAGCCACAGTTTAGCATCGTCTGCAAAGTAGACTTTCTTTTGGTGACTATAGCTTTTTTGTATTGTTTGCCATTACTGCATTTAATGTTATTGCTGGCATGTTGAATTTGTAAGAATTGAAGCCATTCTACACTGTGTCCGGTAAAAAAAATGGACTTCCTAGACATTGTGCAATAAAAATGTCAAATCTGAATGAATTTGAATAAAGTTTTGTACACTTAATTCCCAATAAATTCCTTAAGCGATTGCCGAATTTCATTGAAAAATATTATTTCTTACCAAAGTTATTAAATGTTGAATGTCGATAACAAAATATCTTCATTACCAACATGGCGTTAGATACTGCAGTCGCTCAAGCGGAAGTGACTTTTGTTGACGCAATCAAAATAACGTACACAGTGTATGTTATATAATTATGTAATCCATCACCAGTCATGACGGCAGTACTCATCATGCAAAGTAGTACAGGTTTAACTGATGTGTTAGAACTTGACTGAAAGGATTAGAGAGGTTATTGGCAAAAATTAGTTGTCTATAATACTCATTGAGAAAGAAGAAAAGTACCAAATTTCAGAACTTTGTTAATTATTTACCCATTTCTAATTTTTTTCGCTGTTGGAATTAGCGGTAAGTTTGCATTGAACATAGATCGCTTCATACCTCAGTGAACATTTGTATAGAAGAAAATGATATTTACATTCCACAGTGTAGTGTAGTTGACATGTTTAGGCTGTGGTTGTTTCTTTAATATTCAGTTTTATGCAAATTACTGACGTGTGCCAGCACTTGAATGAATTCTGAAAGTAGGTCATTTGCATGACGTGAATTCATGTAAAGTTGTAATAGAAACATACTCGCTTAATGAACCACTCTGTATGTGTATGTGAGGGCTGTATATTATATGCTAGAGATAATCATACATGGAGGGGAGATCATATTAAATATCATACACGATGCATACAAGAAGAAGGCCGTTCATAGTGTGTGAAATTACGTCACAGAGATTTATGTTCTAGCCTTGCCTGTTTGCTTTGCATTAACAGGATTACCAATACTTGATTAATTTTTGTACAGTTGAGAATTTTTTGTCATTTTTGGAATGGATTTATTGCTAATTATTGGAAGTTACATTTTGGGAGTAAATTAGTTTGAACATAATTTTTTACATCCTTGTGGAAGGCTGCTGCTGACGTCATTATGAACTGTAATTTTTCGTAAAGGTTACACTGTCCGAGTGTTTCTAATTGTATGTTTTTAATCTTTAGTTTCCATTCGTCACCAAGCGAAGAAGCGGACTGTTGCCGAGACTTTCCATTTGCCAAGCTTAGTCTTATTGATGCATAGCGGATACTGTTTGTTTTGTTGTATGTGTTTGTGAAAAATGAGTTATTTGAATGAATTGCTGGGCAGTTATATGTTGACACTTCGTTTTGGCTTTTATTTCTTTTTTTGTTTAGGTTCTTTCACACTGTCAGCAGCTGATACTGCCATGGACTGTCCGTGAATGCCATTCACACAGGTTAAGCGACTGTTGGGAAAAATGTATGCTTACGTATAGCACACAGCAAAAATCATAAAAAGGGTGACAGGCTTTTGACCAGCAATCATGTCACCTAAGTGTCAGTAATAAATGACATGTTCAGATGAATGATTTGCACTGAAAAACTCAGAATTAGCAGGCAGTGTGCTGCTTTGTTTAGGCCTATAGTGTTATAATGAAAATCTGCCAAAAGTGTCGGGGCAACACGCTTAGCTCCCAAGTTACATTATATTAGACAGAAGCCTCGATTCCTCCAGCGTAAACGCGAAATTTGAATGCTAGAATCCAACCGACACTGGAGCCTACAGTCACAGCCGTGCTTGCTGCCTACTGTCAGATAATTGGTCTTCGTTTCAGTGCATCATTTCAATCGTTTATGGTTGCATTTCAGAAAAAAATATCTGTAAAATCTCGCTTGATCTTAGCGTTCATTCCAGTGAGACAGCTCTTGGCAGCGGACTGTCATACTATCGCTCCAGCTCGTGGGTTTTAGCGTTACGTGATTGATTGCATCATATATTACGAGTTAATCGTTGGCGCCTGTGAATATTAGACTACCCGCAGTTTATAGAATGAGATGAGGTCGTGTTGGTCCACTATGGCAAGTGGTAATGCCGTGTGTAGACTAGTGTTTGATTGATCGCTAGGTTCACGCGACAACCGTTAAGCCTGTTGGATTGACTCAAGTGGATAGGATAAGTGCTGGGAACTATTAGGGCTAGGCCTAGATTATAGCCTGGATATTTGCGTTATTGTCGTTTCAGTTGCGCTGCGGAGAGATTATGCTACGCTGAATGACGGTTGCCGGACACGTGTTAGACGCTAGAAGTAGGGCGTCATTAACGGGGTGAGGAGCTAGGGGATCTACGAAACCGCATGAATTTGTGATTTCAATTTTCCCGTGAGTTCCGCGTAAACGACTGACGACAAATGTTGGGGTCACCTATTTCGATTTCGGCTGGGCTTTGCCCCAGACCCCACCGGGGTAGCTTACGTAGGCCTACCTCCCCTAGTCCACCTGGCTGGATTTAAGGAGCCCTACTTTTAAGGGGAGGTGTGAGAAGAGATAAGGTGGGGATGGGAAAGGAAGGAGAACTAAAGGGAAGAATAGGGGAGAAGGGAAGGGGAGAGAGTGAGACCCCAATGATTTACTAAAATGACGCCACTGAGAAGTAGTGAGTGTTAAAGACGACCACTTGCACTGTACATGCAAAGTTATATAGTCAATAGTGATTGCAATCCCGGGATTGAATCCTTAATCCCGGGATTGAGAAATTTGTAATCCCGGGATCCCGTTTCGAAATTAGGCTTACAGAATGGTCGCTGTTTGCTATCCACAGTAGACTTATTCCATGCATAAGGATGTAGCTAGGCCGACCGTAGGCTACGGAAAATATTGCGAGTGTAGGGAGCGACTGTGAGCCTGTGACTGTAAAAACACAAACTACCACACAGAAGGAGTACACAGAAGGAGTAGGATTCTGACGCGCATCGAATATTTTATTCATCAGACGACTATGTTGTTTGTGCCATTTAACTCTCGAAAAAGTACAATTTTAACAAATTTTTGTAATCCCAAAATCCTGGGATTGGGACGCCCCCAATCCCGGGAGTCGGGATTGGCGAAAACGGCCGGGATCCCGGGATTCGGGATTCCGGGATTGCAAACACTAATAGCCACATAGTTAAGCGTACTTTTAACTCAGTTATCGTTTCTTGCTGTTTTTCTCAGCCAGTTGTCGTCTACCTGTATTTTGTCACTCTGTCTGTTTTCTTCGATACTTAGAACTTGTTCTTGGCAGATGACTGGCAATGGATGCGGCTTGTGCGCCGGCTGCAGCATGGCCGTCCGTCTCGCACTAATATCGGCACTGCAATGCGACGTACGACCGGCGACGAGCTGGTCTGCACGAATGTCCCAGGGTCAGCGGTCGCGTCTACTGCTCGTTGAAAGCTAGACTGATCGGCGCTCCACGACGTGCCTGCTGCTGCTGCTGCTGATGATGATGATGATTCTGTTGATGACATCATCATCGTCATGATGCGGTCGCGGTTGCGCTCCATCTCTCGCCGGATCTTCTTTAGCTTGTAGCGTCGATTCTGGAACCAGATTTTCACCTGGGCGGGTCGGAGCGCCAGGCTGGCTGCCAGTCGGTCGCGGTCGGCCGCCGAGACGTATCTCTGTCGTGCAAAGCATTCCTCCAGCGCCAGCGTCTGGTCACGGCTGAACAGAACACGACGTCGCCGGAGCTGCTGGGGTCCGGAGACGCACGAATTCCGCTCCGTCGCCGCTTTATCGATAGTGGAGGACGGGTCACATGTAGTCTGACTGGTCGCCGATTTCACGCATTGGCCACTCACCACGACAGCAGCCTCTCGACTGCGGTGGGTCGCTGCATCACACACCACTGCCGCTGGAGATGCATCGCTTGTCAGTCGATGATGACGTTGGAAGACAGTTTGTCGAACGAAATCGAACATCTGCTGCAGTTCGCCAGAGCCGCCTGTAACGTCATGTGCACAGCTTAAACTCAGGTCAACCGAGTCAAGTGGCCCTCATGGCCTTTAAAAATCCGCGATAATCAAACAGACTTTACAGCAGTTAAACTTACAAAACTGTACAGTTGTCTGTTTACAATTCCAACACCATATTTATCTTAAAATTCAAATTGCAGCCAATACAATATTCTTTTATTGTACTCGTATAGTTTCATTGTTGTCCAGCGTAGAAAATGCAATAGCGGCAGTACATTTGAAATCAATTTAAAGCAGGAATTAATATTGGAAGATTTCGACTAGGCAAACGAAAAACATCGTCCAGTGTACAGTAGGCTACAGACTACAGATAAACGCTTTCGCGTACGATGCAAATAAATAACCCGATAATTACGTGCGTGCGGCCTTAAGTTGGAACGACATTACCAATTCACCCAGCCACCTGATTGGCGTGCAGTGCATTAACGACGGTTTGCAATTAAACTCTGTTTCTAGGTAGTGCGGTAGTTCCGGATGTCGCTAGTTGTGCGCTAAGTGCTCTGCCGGCAGTTACTTATTTACTCCGGCTGCTGGCGGGCGGAAGTGACGTAGTTTATGACGCACTAGTAACGCACTAGTAAACAAACCGGTGGATAGCGTGGTATAAAATCCTGTACAGTAATCACTGTTACAATCTGCGATTATCTGGGACGAACAGAACGTGTCAGTTCGCTGTCGCTATTGAATAGTTTTAACAACACACCGACGATGCGTATTCTGCTATTTGTTTCACTTTTTATCGGTAAGTAACTCGGCCAAATTGCACAGCGTTTTAGAAGAATTATTTAGAACTGCACAAAAACCGAGGCTCTGACGGCCGAAAATCGAGGCCAGAGGCCGAAAGCAAAGGTAGGGTTTTGGCGAAGGGGTGGCGATTTTTTTACCTTACCAGCTAGGGAGTTTGGGTGAGTGCTGTAATCTCCCCAGCGAGGTCCGAGGTGGAGCCCCAGCCACAAATGCATTTTGGATATGGAAATGTTTTTGAAAATACAATGTAAAGGGTACTACAAATATTACACAGAGTGTGCCAGTGAAAGAATTTTGAAAATCGGTCAACACTTGGCTAAGATGTGGACAAAAGTTTACAGGTAGGCCTAACTTTTCGGCCCAGTGACCGAGGCCCTGAAGCGCAAAAATCAAGGCCGATAGTGGGGTAGGGTTTTTTGCGAGGGTAGCGTACTCTCTCCATACCAGCTACAGGGAGTTTTGGGATCGCTGTAATCTAGGCCAGCGGCTGCAAATGCATTTTGACGCACTACAGCTATGCTGTAGAGCGTATGGCACGATGTGTCGTCCGTCTGTCGTCTGTAAAGGATGTATTGTGGCTAAACGGTAGGTCAGGAGGGGAAAATTTTACACGAATAATTAGCCCTGTGTCTTATACCTAGGCACGCAAAATTTTAACGATCTAGTTTATGAGAACATTTTTTAATTCGGGGTTGAATGGAAGGGGTGGGAAAATGTGCATTTTTCACCAGAGAACTGCCCATATCTCGGAAACGGTGAGAGATACGGCCAAGGTTACTATCAATCACTAATAGGAAGTAGCATACGCCCTTTTTGATGAAATGAAAATAAATGATTTTGGATGACCTTGAGGGTCAGTGCTGTAATAGAAACAGTATAGGCTGTAGCGCATCTGATAATGCATATGTATGTAGCGGATATTGCAAATTTTTTAGAGTGTGCTGGTAAAAAAACCTTAGAAAATCGCTCAATATTTAGGCAGATGTGAACAAAAGTTTGCAGCTTGCTTTTTGACTACCCCTGCAAATTTCGTTAGTAATACAAGACAAAACTTGCATCTACAACACTGCTCAGTTCTGTTTTAGAAGTTAGAACCGCACACTGTAAGTCACGGTCAGGCTCAAGCCGCTTGATTGGTTCGATTTATGGGCTCAGTACGTGCATAGACACGCCTCTGCTGTTTATTATGCATTCATTCGGTTACAGTGAATTTTTCAATGTCACCTAATCAATAGTGTCAATAGTGACCAGTCAATATTAAGTCATTGGTTCAATGGACTAACTGCTGTGGCAGACTGTCATCTATAATGCTTAGTGCAGTCAATAGCTCAGTCAGTCTGTACTTGATTGATTGATTCGCCACGCGTGTTACATGGTATTGACATTTAAAGCAGCTGTCGCTGTGGCTGCGAATTCACACTAGACCTAATCAGTCGCTAGTCTTTCACGGTCATGTGTTCCGCTATAGTTTTCCGGTGTGTGCGTTGCTTTAGCATTTCTCACAGTATCCCGTCCCCTTGCGCACACGCTCACAAGCCAACACAGCAATATTAATTAGCAAGTATGTCGATGTGCACTATCAGCTAGATGGCGCCATTTTATTTTTCAAAGTTATTTTGAATACATTACGAGTCAATGCTAAGAACGAAATAGCGTCGAATTGTGCGAAATTTGGTGCCGATCTGGTCAATATTTTTCAAGTTACACGTTGTGGCATCGCTTTATAGCTATACCCATTTAGTTGCAATTTAGTGTGTTTTCTATAACTCGTACATAGCTTACTGTTCCAACAATTGTGTTGCATTTATGCATATTCAGCTCGCTCCTGTCAAGGTCACGTGTTTTTCACTCAGTCGCGCTATGACGTCACAGTCTGGTCAGTGACGTCACCAGGTCATGCGACCGACCTGCACGTATACACGGCGCCCTCTAGCGGCCGCCATCAAGATGACGTAATCGTGTGTCGGCTGACGAACGTTTACCACACGGTTGATAAGAAAGTGCTGAGAGCCGACGCATGGCCGTTCGGTCTCTCGCCGAGCAACGACGACAACAACGACAACAACTACAACCGATACTACAACAACAACACGGTGTCATTGTACGTGAGACCACGTGACGTGGCCGACTCAGAGTCACGTGACCACGGTCTGTTGCCATCTGGTATCTTGCCATTGTCATTTTTTTGTAAATAAAGATGAACCAGAAGCGATCAATTTTCTCAAATTTCTGCTGGGAATAATGCGGCCATTTGGCGAATACATCGGAGTTTCCGTTCACGTTTTATCTCGTGGTGGTGAAGAATCCTGGATGATCCAAAATCCAGAAAAAAAATTTGGATCGCGAACAAAAACTAATCACTTCCTTTTTGTGCGGTTTGCAACCCACCCAACATTACATTAAAGTTCGCTCAAAACTTTTTGCTATACAGCGCTGCTTACATGAGTCAGACTTGTGACCAGAAGCGCTTCGCAATCTCGAAACTTGCATGGGCTAATAATATTGCGGCGCATTGTGGCACCACCACAAACTGTTCATGACAGTAAACAATTGGACCAGCAGTGCAATATGCAGGCATACCACCAGTCCAGTCAGCCACATTAGAACATTACTCCGTAGCCCATATACTACTATTTGTTTACCGCCTATAGCTGAGGGTAGGAGGCCGAGTTGACTTATCACACATCACGTCTATGTACGTGTTCACTTAGGGCATTATTTTGTTATTATCGACCTGTGCTGGAGTTAGACATGTGTGCAGCCTTTAGTAGAGGGGGTTTTATTACCTCCGCTAGGGAGGTAATGTTTTTGCCGGTTTTTGTTTGTTTGTTTGTCTGTTCTGTCTGTGAGTCATCAAGATAACTCAAAAAATTATGGACTGATCTTTCTGAAATTTTGAGAGTATGTCGGGCATGGCACAAACTACCAGTGATTCAGTTTTGGGGGTGATCCGGCAGGAATCCTGGATTCTGGATTACTTTGAAATTTTCGTTACCATTGCGTTAAAGGGGGCATAAGGGAACCGCTGGCAAAGCGAATATGGTGACGGCACCTGGCGAACAACATTGCCTTGGCGGAGGTACCTGCGGGCTATGACTGCTTTCTAGTTTTATTTGCTTTTTAATAGTAATGGCATCAACAGGGGTAGTAGGAGTAGCAGTTATTTCTGTTGTCGTTTCAGACGTGTATGTGGTAGCGTTAACGTGTTTCAACGCTCAGGAAGACAAGAAGTCCACATCCTCATCTTCCGCTACAATAACTGTCCATGTCGACTCCAGTATTCGTTCCAGTTCCAGTTATCGTTCCTCCGGCGGTCAGCAGTGTATCAGTGCAAGTGTACAGCACGAGTCGCAATTTGTGATAGCAGAGAACATGCACAACGTGACGCTGGGTAGACTGCAGTGTCGACATCCAGTCTTTTGTACTGCACCAGCACAGGACAAATACTGCACTCTCACTGTACTGGGTACGTCCGCCAGTCAGGCAATCGATCCATTTATCAGTCAGTCAGTCATTTCATCTGTCAGAGTTCGGGTTTCCCGTTCGCATTGTGCACTGTAAAGTTTACTTACTTGCGTACGTTTTTAAAGTGGCCAAAACAGTCATAACTACTGCTAAGTCCACCGTTAAAGGACTGTCTTTCGGTTACGTCTAAAAACCGAACTGTGTTGCATCTCTTAGTTTGTAGTGATGCGCTCTGGCGTTCTATTGTTTTGCACCCTATAATCGGTTACGTTACTTACTCACTTTCTTACTATAGTTGTTTTGTAAATAAGTTGGGTTCTAGCTAAGTTTTGGGATCGGTACGAAAGAGAGTGCGGCAAAAAGCTCCGGCCACGTCGAAGTTTTACCCGAATTAACACGGCGAATAATAATAATAATAATAGTAATAATACATTTGTATAGCGCCGTAGTGCCGTAGCTTCAGAGGCGCTGGCAGAGCAGATCAGTTAGCTGTATCCAAAATTAAATAAGTGAGTTTTAAGCCTAGATTTGAATACAGAGAGAGTGTCACAGTTAATGACAGAAGCAGGCAGAGAGTTTCAAGTTGTCGGTGCAGCACAGCTGAACGATCGTTTGCCGATGGCAGTCCATCTGAAGGGCACATGGAGCAGTGAAACATCCGGTGATCTCAGTGACCGAGTTCCACTGCGTGTTCTGATGTGTTGACTGAGGTACGCCGGTGCTGACGTCTGTCGTATTTTGAACGTCAGCAAGGCAAGCTTGTAAGCGATGCGCTGCTCCACCGGCAACCAGTGTAGTTTCTTCAGCAGTGGATACGCATGTGATCGTCTTGGTGCTTGATGAACGATCCTTGCGGCGTTGTTTTGTACTCGCTGCAGCTTGTTGATGGTGCCAGATGAAGCGCCATGGAGCACAGCGTTGCAGTAGTCGATCCTGGATAGAATCAGACTGCATGCAAGCGTCTGTGCGAAATCCATAGTCAGTAGATGCCGAATGCAGCGGATCGCCTGTGGATGGTAGTTGCACGATCGCGCCACGGCCGAGACGCGTTTGTCGAACGACAAACGCCGATCTAGAAGGACTCCGAGTACTTTGATGTCATCGGCTACAGGCAGATCGACATCAGCGACCTTCACCGACGTCAGAGAAGATGCTGCCTGTAGCTGGTTGGCTGTTCCCATGACCAGCGCCTCAGATTTATCTGGATTCAGTTGGAGTCCGTTGTGCATAAACCAGAGTTTACCGTCAGTTTTGCATGAAAAAAAATTTTCTTACCAAAAGCATTCTGTGACGCCTTAAGAAAAATCACCAAGTCTAAATTTTATCTCAGTCCCCGATGGTGGAGTGGAGCCTACAGAGTTTTCCTAGCCGCAGGTTGTGGTTTTGGAGAATAAACTTCCGCTAGTGGAAGGGTGCTCGCTGATCTTTGAAGAATGTGACCCGACAAAGATTGGGTCTTTTATGCAAATTCTTCCTGACTTTAGTGAAACACTGTAACTGCTTGTACTGCTTGTCTGTCTGTCTGACTGACTATTTCTGTCTGTCCATGTGAAGGTGACCAGTCAAGACGTGTTTACACTGACTACGTGACCGTTGACGTCAGCTCCTTGCTGGTTCGAGTTGTTGAAAGTTTCGACCACGAGCTTGACCGCGGCGTGACCTTGACCTACAAATGCCGCGTGACGTCATCGGACGTGACCTCGTTACCATCGTGTCACGCCAGTGTCGTAATTAATGACGTCGATGATGAGGCACCACACATCAGATTCAGTAATTCGACCACAGCCAAGTATGACAGGCTGACTCCAATCCAAGTTACCGGCAAGGTACATTATGATCATGTGCTTTATACGCGCAACAGCAGCTACATTACTGCTGTAGCGCGTCTTAGCCATCGCAATTCTGTCTGTCCGTTTGTCTGTCCGTCTGTCCGTCCATCACACGAGTGGATCACTAAAAACGGTGCAAGCTAGGATCACCTAATCTTCACTATAGGCTGCCTGGAAGACTTTAGTTTCAGGAACCGTAAAGCTTTTCCATAAATTCGAAGGGGGTCACCCCGAACGAAGGCGCTAACTGAGAGGAACAGGGAAAATTTGCGATTTCCAGCCGATACGGCGTTGGCAGAGCGAGAGGGGTCGCGCCTTTGGTGAGTACAAGTTAAACACTATAGATAGTTAGCCGCCGGTCGTCTGGCGCCCGCTGTCGACTGATTTTGTTTTACTTGGCTTTCAAACATGCACCGCTGTTGCGCGTTTCCCTTTACGTTAGCTGGGCTAATATTGTCTATCAACTGCTAACGTTAGTTTTATGCCTTCGGCACACTTAGGCGACATTATGGGCAATGTGTTGTTATATCGCCCATCCCTCTATGTGTAAATGCATACATCAGGAACTCAGTCCGTCAATCGGAAAATTTGTGCATCATGAATATCGATGGCGTACGTTGATTAATATTTCGCCAAACGTTCGTCGACAGTGCGTCTTGGGGCAGAGATGATTGAACGGTTTAGGTTTTGGAATTAAAAGGTCAAAAGCATACAAAGTTCTGTCACTTCTAATCGTGAAGTGTTTGCAAGGTAGTGCATTAACATGTTTAATGTGTGCTGGACTTTGTAATAGCTGATGTGCTGCAAACAATTTGCTGCTGAAAAAAATTGGAGAAAATCGAGCAACATAATTATGTCAAAGTTATGAGATATAAAAGTCAGTGACATATTTCAGTGACTCACCGCGTTGGGGTGACTGCAAAAAATTTCCAGCTAATTATAATCAGAATTACTTTATAATACTTGATTAATAATTATAATTAGAATTAAGATTTTGTAGCTTCATTCCATCAGAATTAGAGTTCGTGACCAAATTTCGGAGTTAAAACAGACAGAAAAGCTGTATTGTTCGCATCTTACCTTTTTATCTTAGCAATTATAACCCTTTAATTAACTACATTCAATTAATTACCCGCAGCATCGTGTATATTTGTGTGTATATATGTTGCACAGAAAGAGCGTCGTCTGTCGTCGTACGTTGTACACGATGCTGATTTTTGTTCAACTAATAACTACGAGTTACACGTTATCAACGACTCACTTAATTTACTAAGCTACACGCTACATAGTCTCAACTTCTCCGCACAGTGCATGTACTACGCAGGTACGTACGTCGTCAGCTCAGCTGTTGTAATTACTCTCCGCGGTAGCGTCGGCAGTATTGTTTTCAGCATCGTCGCTAAGTTTTTTCTGCTAACACGCTTAATCGTGAAATGCTGCACCTATAGCTTGATAAAATTTTGCACGAACACGTATCTTGACAACCTGTAAATGCCTATTGCATATCAAGGTCAAAAGTCAAGGTCACGGGGATTTGTGTGTGTGTGTGTGTTTGTGTAAATTTTACTACTTTTTGAACCAGTTGGCTTGAGTTCACGAAATGTTGCACAGGCATGGTTTTTGATACCCAGTAGAAGCCTGCTGAATAAGCAGACCCTACCAGCGGGCAGTACTTATTCTTGAGCAACGGCTGTTTTACTTGTTATTTGAAACTTCTGCTCCATAGGCCGCATTAAGTGTTTTGCTCGTCTGCCCATACGTCGGTCTGTCTGGCTCAGGCTTCGAAATTGAAACTGAAAAGGCGTAAACACCCAGAATTGGTGTAACTTGAAAGTCAAAGTCAGTGTGGCCCAAATTCGAAAAATTCATACCACGTTCTTGAGGATTTTCTTTATTTTTTTTTCAAGTTTTTTGGTCATTGCACTTTTTCGTAAGCTCAAAGATTTTGACATTCGCAAGTCTGATCTTTTAAAAACATTTTTATAAGTTTGAGTGAAATTTTAATTTTTGTTGTAGAAAATTACTGTAGGCCTATCCCCGTGGGGTATGAAACTTAAAAACATCACACTGTCAAATTGTAAATGCAGCGTAAAATAAAGACTCTTAAATGAATTAAAATTATGATTAAGGCGCTGTGTATATTAATAGTTGTTATTGTTGTAGACATAAAGATGTTGCGTGATCTACCTGACGAAATGTCACCGTATATATTCTACGTTGTATTTAATGACAGTACGTTTATACCGTTCAACCGAAACGAAACTTCGCACGTAAATATCCGCTCTCACTATGGTATTCGCTACTGAGACGTAATTCTGGGTTTACGTCTGATTTCTTGCTTAATGTAACAGTGGGAAATTTTTAATTTGAAACACCAGGTTATGAAAATATTCCTGAGTTTTTATTCGTTTGCAAAATTTTGTTCAGTGTAACAGTGGAAAAATGTCATTTTTTGACAATTGGCATGAGTTATATTTTTTTGGACTCCAGTGTAGGCCTGGATAAAAATATGCTGCAAACGTGTGCATTGCGTTGAAGGCAACGTTCGAAGTAACTCTAACAACTCCGGAACGTTTATCAATGAAACAACTTGGAAAAACTCACAACACGACTACCAGTGTTACCATATCACCTTTTGCAGCACGCTATGCACAGGTTACTTTCACTTTCACTTTCGATTTTAGTCTGGTAGCATTAAGTAATAATAATAGTAATAGTAGTATCCCATCGATAAATAACTTAACTCTAGCGCTTACATTTTTTTTGTATTTAATTACGCATTTTACTATGCATTTTTATTTTTTTAAAATATTATTTAGGCCTAGTTTTTATTAAACTTTTATATTGTTAAACGCTGCTCTCCAGTATTGTATAGGCTCTATACTCTATCACAAGCAAGTGCAGGCCCAATGAATTTGCTGCGTTTTGATATCTGTAGAAAATTTTTCCAAGGAAAAGAGGCAAAGCTGACAGTTTTTACGTTTTTCTCCTCACGTGCTCTTCCTTTTACTCCATTATTTTACCATCGTAAATAGTCAAACAGTTATTGTGACCGTGACTTTTCTAGGAACAGAAATTGTTTTCTAACAGAATGTGCTATATAAATACATGTATTGCCTACAGTACTTATTTACATGCTTAGTCACTCACTTATTTACTTACTTGATATGTTAATGTTGTTTAACCGTTGTCGGCGTTGGCTAATTCTTTCAGCGAGTGGTTTTTTTCTCGTATTAACTATTTATCATCCACTTGGTTCAACTTGTTATAGACTTGGTGCTCAACGTGCTGTACAACAGGTCCATAGCAAATCAAAAATCTACAGCATATCTACAACAAGCTGTGCGACAAATTCACATTAACAAGAAGCCCATCTGTCGCTAGAATAGCCGACCGTACTGGTTGTCGGTGACTTTCAAAGTCATCCAAGGTCAATGATTTGCATGTCATTTGAAAGCTAATATGCGACTTTCTATTAATGATCAGTAGCAACTTAGACTTTATTTCGCACCGTTTAGCCACGATACATCCGCGACAGACGACGACGAACGACGACGACGACGGACAGACAGACGACAACCATAACATAAACTCGAGCGTTACTTAAGTACGGTCGGCTAAAAATCAAAGACGTACAACAAATTCATATAGCATTTTGACATGTCAAGATGGTGTACAGACTTGTAGTTGTTGTCCCACAAATTTACAGTAGCTTGAAGTATTACAGTGTGGGCCTTACAACGTAGTGCTGTTGTTCTTTGCTGTTGTCGTTGTTGTTGTAGTTGTATTCGGTAGACAAGGGTCTCGGTGACTGTTGTGTTTATACCGTGACGTCACACTCGTCACGTAATTTGAACGACGTAAACAAGGTAATGTCAAATATCAGATATTTTACAACAATAATAATAGTCATACAATGAAATGATGCAACAACTAACAAGCAATAAATTTGCTTGTATTTTTTTATGGTAATTGATGCTGTTTTTGACCTAATAAATGGTTTATTTATTTTGTTGATTTACGTACTTATTTTTACTTTTTTTATTTACTTACTTTCAGATCTACTTATATGTTTATGTTTTTCTATTTATTGTAATCCAGATGGTTAAAATTTGCTGCCATAGAAATACACGGTGTTTCATAAAAAGGATCCCTTTTGTTTTTTTCATAATTCACTCAAATGATGATCAATTTACACAAAATTTGTATCAGTTGTAGCTGAAAAAAATACTAATTTGGAGTATTGCAACAAAATGTGGCAGTTGATTAAATATTTTTTGCTAGTCCTGACGTAAGGCTGACGTCATACTGTGTCACGGGTACAAGCTGGATAGTCTCAACTAGTGCTGTCAGTTGCTACCCTGCTTCGATGGTGAGCTTAATCTGGTTCGCTAATGAAAAATATTTATTGTGTCAGCCCTAAGCAACATGGGAACATGAAATCAGGCGTTTTGCGATCCAGAAATGCAACCATTTTTAAGCTCGGTGCGCTAGTGCACTGTCTTGCTCGAATGAGTAAAAAGTCCAACTATCCCCACAGACACGTAAATGCCATCGCTTTGCATGTATTCGTAACTGTAACTGCAAAACTTCAACAATTTGTCATGAATGACCAGATTTTTCACAATTGGAGCAGGGTATCAACTAACAGCACCAGTTGAGACTATTCAGTTAGTACCCGTGACACATTATGACGTCAGCATTACGTCGGGACTAGCAAAGAGTATTTAATCAACTGCCATATTTTGTTGCAATATTTTGAATTAGTATTTCTTCAGCTACAAGTGATACAAATTTTGTGTAAATTGATCATCATTTGAGTGAATTATGAAAAAAAACAAATAGGGGCCCTTTATGAAACACCGTGTAGAATGAAGGCCTGAATTTCGGTAGGCCTATGTGTTTGCTTGTTTGGTGATAATTCATCTAAGCATAAACATTTCTATAGGAAATGATCCAGGATCTATAATTATTATCTATGTAGTGAATGTCTCTGGTGTGGTTAATTTAAGTAGTGAGGTCAAATTGTTTGCTTGCGCGGGCAGCGGATGGCCACATAGTGCGCTGCGGTATCATCAATTCATGCCAATTAGCTGCCACTTCCGAGATTTGCAAAGCGCTTCTGGTCGCGAGTCTGACTCATGTACGCAGCGCTGTAGCAAATGCCCGGATCTTCACTTTTTTGCTTGTTTTCTGCAGGTATTCACGGTTACGCCGGCGACGGGCATTGTGTACGTGTCCGAAGCTGAAACGTTGATGAAATTACAGGACGATAACATCACTATAAGTCTATACGTCTACGTGAACGACACTAGCAGCAATGATGGCTGGCAGTCTGTTTCAACGCCCTCCGCACGCTGGATGCCAGTCGCTAACATCAGCGTCTACGTGCAGCGCGCTGAAACAGTCTACAACATGACCGCCTCAGACGTTAAACGTATGCAACCCCTTCACTACATTTCTTCATACTTTTATGGTCTTAATAATGTTTCAGATTTCCGTGAATTGCAAAGCGTGATTCAAAGTCTGAGATTACGTAGAAGCGGTCTACAGCGTGATCTGCTATTGGGCGCCGAAAGTAAAGGTAATGTCAACTAGGCCTTCCATCAGTGCGTGGTAGGTAAATCGAGTACCGGCCTACTTGGCTGAGGTAACCGTGGGGCGCGTTTAACCATGTCAGTTCAGGTACGAGGTAACGCTGTGTGATCCCATATGGCAGGCGACGCTTCGTAGCTTCTGAGTTGAGTTGGCATGAATGGACTATACCTTAATGGGGTGCTTACACGATGAAGCAAACATGAAACGTGTATATCAGTGCATTTGCTTCATATTTGCTTTATCGTGTAAACACCCTATAACGTTTAAGCTGTTAATATGTTGCTGATGCTGCATGCGCAGAGGATTTGATGTTTTGTGCTCGACACCGCACTGAGTCGTCTTGCACGTCACACCGAGGTCATGTAGTCATAGTTGTAGTAGGAAGTATAGTAGTTGTCGTAGTAGTAGTGTAGTGATGGCAGTAGCAGTAATGTGTAGTAGTAACAGACATGATGCGCGTCACACCGAGGCAATGGATCACGCAGCGGCTTCTGCTCATGGCGCAGGCTAAAATCTTTTCACAACAACTACGACGACGACGACAACAACAACAACAACAGCGCATCGTGGTCATCGTTTTCGTCCGTGATTTCATCATTGTATGAGACGTGTTCACCGGACCTTAGCACGTGTCCCGACCACCGCTGTGATGAATTGGAGATGAGTATACCCACCCTGTGTCCTCAGGATTGCATCAGTACGTATAGTACACGCTGCCGCGTAAAAGTGTACTTAATTTCGGCTATAAAACAGCTTTGGTAACAATTTAGTCACGATCATTGTAAGATCCTTTATGTCTTGCTTCCCAGGGTTACCGTTTTTACTGTAGCGACGGCAGTATTGTTTTCAGCGTCTCAGTATTTTTTCGTTTGTTTGTTTTGTTATCTCCGCCAATGGAACGAAGTGAACATTGGAAGAGATTATGAGATTGGTCGTTCTGTGTGTCCGTGTATGTTTGTGTCCGTGTGTCCGTGTACGCTTGGCGGAGATATGCACTCTTACGAGCGCCTTCTAGTTTGTGCCTTAAAACGATATTACTCGTTAACCGCTGCACGTAGCTTAGTGAAATTTTACACGAACACGTACCTTGGCAACCGCAACAAACTTATTGAATTTCCAGGTCATAGGACAAAGGTCAAGGTCACGGGACCGGATTTTCGGATACTTTACCATTGCGACATAGAGCCTTGCTGCAGTACTAGCTGCTGCTGGACAGGCCCAGCTAGGCTGATAGCTGTAATGGCCAACGCTAACGTCAATGCTATAAAAACCACGTCGGCTACCACGGACAGCTTGAGCCTTGCGCGATGCTTAATAGTCTAGTTTTTTTTTATTTTTGTGTGTTTTTTTATTTTTTATATGGGCCGAGTAGTCTGAAATAAACGCGATTGATCGTAGTTGTTTTTGATTGGCAGCGGAGCGGCCGGTGGGCGTAGGTCAGCTGGATGACCGTCAGTTACCGGCGCGAGGAATCGTCCACGCGCAGAGTCCGTGTTTCTGCACAGTCGCACCGGCGCAGTGTTACTGCATGTCAAACTTCACCTACGTACCGCAGACGTCATCCGCCGTTGAAACTAGGCCACCACACGCTAGCGTTCTGCCACTTGCCAGGGCGTCACGTATACACACCGGTATGAACCGAGTCCCAGTGCCATAGTTCTTAGGGCGCATACAGAGCGACGTAACTAAACTGAATTGACAGTTTAGTTTTTGACGAACTGGCCAATGGGCAAGCAGTAGGCCTAATGCATTACAGTAGGCACCGTCTAACAGCGTCAGCGACTACGTGACTGCGCGCACGTACGCGTCACCCAATGACCATTGGGCGAGCATCCTTACTACATGTATCTAGTCGATTGTCCCGCCATGATTGCCGCGCCCCGTCGTCCACGACTCGTGCCCGTGACGCATATGAAGTCAGTTCGTCAAAAACTAAACCACGTCAGTTCAGTTCAGTTACGTCGCTCTGTACGCGCCTTTAGTATTCGCACGCTAACGTACATGTAGCCAATAGGACTAGGCCTGTATGACATCAGTATAGTGAATATTGAGGACCGATTGACAACCGATTTCGTTTGGTAGTGTATTAAGGTTTAGGACGTTAAACTTACGATCGCGAGGTTGTTGGTTGGTTGTTGTGTAATTTAAATACTATTTGGGTGGGTGACTGTCTGCGGACAGATAAATCATCTAGGTATATAATCAACACCAAGGTCAACTTTGCCTTCCATCTCTTCGGAGTAGGTAAATCGACTACTCGTCTGTCTGGATGGGGTTGAGCCGGGGCGCGTTCACCTGCGTCGGTTGGCAGGTACCATTGTGTGATCCCATATGGCAGGTGACGCATGATGATTGCAGTTTGGGATACGGTTGTGTAGCTTGTGTTCGTTTTTTGTTGTAAACCTTTCACATCCTTTGCATCTCCGTATTTTTGGTCTCCATGTTTCAGCAAAATGAATATAATATGTACCGCTGTCCTCACAGTTCAACTGTAGGAAGTATGCGTGCTTGTACACTTGTGTCTCAAAAAAAACCGGACCCCTAAATTTTTTCGCCGTTTTCTCAGCAACCGTTTGGGATTTTAATATGAAATTTTACAGCTTTATTTAGTAAAACCTTCTACATTTAACTGCCAAGTAAAATATGATTCTGTTGAAAAACGACGAAGTTACAGACTTTTTAACATACCGCTTACCAATTTTTCAGCATTCAAAAATGTTCCGGCTACAACACCAATTTAATAACATCGTTGAAACAACACAGTTAAATAA
>Ga0209367_1001509_pt1 | contig 28797 bp, 15 predicted proteins | sample WorMetLIZISLAND2_FD_187412 | JGI IMG/M metagenome (GOLD analysis project Ga0209367, IMG submission 187412) | Marine gutless worms symbiont microbial communities from Max Planck institute for Marine Microbiology, Germany - Olavius geniculatus... ...
AGCAGTGGTGTGGGACAACCCTGCAGGAGTTAAGCCACGCTGCCCTAGATAGGCAGCGGTGGGCAGCGATAGTAAGAATGGCGTCAGACACCAACGGGCATTGAGCCCACGGTTGTCGATGATGATCGATGATGTCACTTCGCATTGCATTCGCGAGCCACGTCGCCTACCAGCTTGTCTGATTCGTCTCTATCAGTCTGTTCGCTTGCCTGTTTATTTTTCTAGTCTTAGTCTTTACGGTATGATTAATATCCCACGGCAATTTTTTCGTAAAGGAATATTTCCTGTTTGAGATGGAATAGAAGTGAAATGCTACAAAAGTGGTTGTTTGAGCAGAAAGCATGTAATATATCTGAAACGAAGCAAGATAGCAGCTGTCCATACACTGTAGAGATTTTGTGTAATTACTTTGGCATCGCGCGGTCTTTTTAAGCAACACAACTTTCTGTTTACTTAGATATGTCAGAAAGCTAAACCGGCGTGCATAAAGTAAGTACCGTGTACTGTTGAGCGACGCAGTGCTCTCTGAGTGCAGGGTTCGTGATCGCAAGAGACTAATGAACGCGCTCACGGTTGACCCGTTGTATCTGCAACACGCCCAGTCAGGTAGCCTACAGATAACCATTTTCTTCTCATTCATCCTGCTTCATACGTCTTTTTGTTCATCACACTGTTAAGTTAAGAAGATTCCTGGGACGAAAAAGTAGCGACGCTGAGTATTTATTTTAATTTTTATTCTGCGACAAACAGCAGCACAACATTAATAGTACGCGTAGAACTAAGGTAAAGATACTGCAACATAACAGACTAAATGCAAACAGTTTTGTTTCAGTAAAACTTTGAAAAACAAAAAATTGTACCGGTATTTTAAGGAGTGCAATAAGTATTTTACGGACGCAGGTTATTCGGCACCGGCGGCAGCTGGAAGCGCAGAAATTTTGTTACGCCTTAAACACTCCTTCGCTCTGTCTTTCACTCCATCTGGTGTACGGTGCGCTAACTGTAAGTGAATAAGTAAGTAAGTATGCAAATAGTTTGTATTATTTTAGCATTACAATATGAACTAAAAACTACCTGTATAATTTAGCTGCGAGAATTGTGAATTCTGCAATGTCAGTGCTGCGAGGTTTTGGTTTTCCATGCTTAAGTTTTATGTAACATAAACTAACGGAAAAAACAGCTAAACAACTAGAAATAAAAAACCATGTATCGTAAACTAATCTTGTTGTGTACGATATTTCAGACAAAGCCGTTGATTTTCGGGTAAGTTGAACGTGAACGCATTATCTTGAGTTTCTTTGCTCTGTTAACAACGTTACATTGTCCAACGGAAAAGTGGTCTAAATCTAAAATGGACGATATATTTACTCAACTTTACCGTTGTACCCTTCGTGTATTTTCTGTGGACTGTATCCCACACTTTGTAGTGAGAAACAAATTAATCAAATTTACACCAGTGTTGCAATAATGCAAGGTGCGTGTATTTAGGCAAAACCTTTTTTTGTAGTATTTTACGGTTTTATGTTACATTGGAATGCGTTATCAAACAAATTTTCGTAAAACCGGGTAGCTTTGTTTTTATTGATAATGTTCAAAAATGACCGATTTTAGTAATGTGTTGAAAATAAGGTTTACCGGCAGACTGTAATTTTTTTATCATTTTTTTCACACATTTGACTTTTCAAAAGTTGTGTAAACGAATTCGAAACAACAGTAACACAAGCGTACAAAAGATGTCAACATTATGCGTATCACATTATTTAATTGACGAAAACGCAGTATTGCGATTTTTAAAAATCACATTATTTAACACTACGTGATAGCCGACGGCGTTATAAATTGCAAAGCAGTGAGTCCACGACAAAATCGAAAGAATGGAAGTTAAACATAAGGGTGTAAATAATGTTCTAGGGGTGTGTGATTTGTGTCACCGCCTGTATGACGCACGTATATTCGTATACTGTTTGTGTTTCTGCGAGGTAGCACTGGGGAATACCGTTAAGTCGACGCTTTCGATCACTCAAAATCTGGTTCGTTATTCGCACGTACGGTGTTGAAGGTCTACAAAACTACATCAGAGAGGTCTGCGATACAAGCAGAGAATCGTACGCACTTATCATAGTACAGGGCGTTGCAAAATAGGCCTACAGTGGAACATTACACTTTGCTTTCGTTCTTTATACCGTGTGCTTCACACGCATTGAGCTAATGCAACATGTCGACAGTAATTATACAGCTGTCAGCTAGTAAAAAATGTGCTCAACATAACCATACTTCACTGCAATGATTGAGGTGAATCGTTTCCGAAACCATGATTAGGCAAATGTCTATGAAAAGAACGCATTACGGATGAGCCACTTTTTATGCGCCACAACGATAATCAAAAGTTAGCAACGTTAATTTGTGTGTTTAGCACTGCAGACTGGCGAAGAAGTTTGAAAGCCTGGTTGCGACGGATTCCAGGTTTGAAGTGCTTGGCAAAGTGACTCTTGGCCTAGTCTGCCTCCGACTAAAGGTTTGTGTTTGTATTTTTGACAAATATTCGAATTTGTTTATAGGAGAAAAGAGAAATGAGTGGAAGATTCATAAGTCTTTTGGCTGCTTAGCCTGCAGATAAGTTCGACTAGGCCTATACAGGGGCCTATAAACTAAAATATGGAAGAAAATGCGGCGGCAGCAATTCACGACAGTTCGAAGGTTTACAGCCAATTCACAACAAATAGCACAACAATCCGCACGAAATCGAAATCATAAGACAAATCCGCAACATCTTGACACGCCAAGACTTTATACAGCTTACTGTAGGAATTGTTGATTTTCGTACAGGGTCACAACTACCGGACGCAGATGTTACTGCGAGCTATCAACATGTCCGGCAAGCTGCATATGGTGCCGGCGCTCATCAACGACGACTACGTCATCAGATTCGCGGTCTGCGCTCAGCACGCGGTGGATGACGACATCAGTTATGCGTGGAACGTCATCGCGGAGATGGCGACCGACGTTCTCTCGATGTGCGACACCAACAAAGAGACCGAGACGCTGAAAGAGTTTCACAGAATCGAGTCGCTGGAGGTCTGCAACACTGCGCAAACATACTGTCCCGCTCGCATGCTAGCATGTGCTCTGCTTTCACCGATTTTAAATTACCACGCATCTTCGTAAACCGATGTACAAAATGTAGGCCTAGTTTATGCACACGTTAAGTGCGACATGCCGTAACTAGCAAGCACACTGAAAACAGCAAAAAATCGTTGAAATGTGTAACATGCTGCAGAATAACAATTCACCTGATAATTTACCTCACCAGCTGGCTCGGCTTCTGGAGTCAAGAGTACAAAATAGCATCCAAGGGCTGACTCATTCTGTCGTACAACTTTTGGAGCCTTGATTTGAAAGTAGGCCTATTTACTGTTCCCGACTCCATGATAGATAATTCAAGATGATTCCAGATGTTGATGACGCTTTCTGTAAAAAGTGCTGTCTAAGTGCTGTCTAAGTGCTGTCACCTTTGTCCGATGTTTGTTGCAGCTAAAGTATTTCTGATTGTGGCTGAACGGTGTGTAGGTGGAATCAGAGGAGTCGATAGGCAGTCCAGACCGTGAGATGACGTTCGGATCACCGCCGCCGATACCAGAGGACGAGGAAGTGTTTGTGAACAGCATATGTCAAAAAAGGAGGAAATGTTATCACGTTACTGGAAAAAAAGCGTTCGTAAAAAGTGGACTTTCAATGCGGAACGAAGGGCTGTAAACAGTGTATGTGTGAGGACGAGGAAGTGTTTCCGTTTGACGACAACATTCCGTCGATCCCGTCGATCCCGACTCTGTACACTGCGGCCGACTCGACCCGACGTCCCGCCAACGGACCGCTGCCGGCGTACCGGCGCCGCAACATGCTACTCCGCATGATCAGGTCATTCATGAATACAGCTAGGCCTATTCATACGCAAGTAAGTAAGTAAGTAAGTAGTCTGCATTTGTAACGCGCCATATGTCAAAACAGAAGTTCGAATCGTAGGCGTGGATGGTAACAGTTAGTCGATGGCGGTGTTGCCGGAGAAAAGATGAGTCTTGAGGTGTCGTCGAAAAGTGCTGGTAGTGGATGCTGTTCGAATGGTAATTGGTAAACTGTTCCAAATACGAGGCGCAGTTGAGCTGAACGCACGGCCGGCGAACGCTGTGTTGTCTGTTGGCTGGGACAGCAGTTGGTAGTCGGATGATCGGAGTTGACGTGATCATGCAGTCTCACTTTCATAATATTTTTCTCTGGTACGCAACAGTAGAAATCGTGGGAATCCGTCACAGAGCTATACGGATCGAGCGTCATTTGCCATGTAGCAGTGTTAGGCCTACCTGCTGCTACCCGACACAGGTGAATGCTCCACCTTAGGCTAATCACAGACAGGCGGGCCGGTAAGTTATCCGATATACGGTTTACCCACCTTGGGGAGATGGAGGGCTGAGTTGACCTTAGCAGTGAGTTATATACGGGGATAGTTTATCTCTCCGCGCACACTCACTCATCCATCTAAGTATAACCATACGATTAAGTTATGACACCGAGCTTAATATGAATAATAAATCTGAAGTTTTAATAATAATAATAATCTTTAATAAATAATATTTAATAATAATAAATAATAATTTTTTAATAAGTCCGAACATATCGTTGTAATTTTGTGATGGCGAAAGTGATCCGAAGTGTTACAACCCGCGCGTGCTGAAGTCGCTGTGCCACGAGAAGAGACAACGCAGTGAATCGGCCAAACAGTTCTTTCGCTCGTCGGCCGCAACGCACTTTAACTCTCGAGTCACTGCGCAGCACGTCGACTCGGTATCGGATCAACAGAGTGCAGCAGCTGGAGACGACCCGCCGTGTAACGGTGACCATGACAACGCCAATCAACGTCGTCACCACCAGCAGCAGCAGCAGAAGCAGCAGTGACGGGTGTAGTGATGATAAAGGTGTGTACAAAAGCGACAGAATTAAATGTCGGTGCAGTTCAATTTATTTGAGTTGGGTTGCGTCGTGCATGGACTCACTAAGCGAACGAACTGGCAGTTGAGTTTATTTCTGTCGCTGAGTACATGTCTTAAGTTTGCAGCGAGCATCAGTCGTTGTATGCTACCGCTATGCGGCGCTCTGCATTAGCCGAACTCGTCGATGTCAAACGATCGTGTATAAATTTTTGGTCTGAGTTGTATTCATTAGGACTATTATTAATTTAAAGAAAAATTTTAATAAATAAAATTGAAAACTATTGATTAAAACTAGTACAGAAAATGCACAGTTTCGTTCAGCGATTTTATCATTTATCCAGTTAACAACTCTCAGCGAATGTTTAGTTCGAACCGGTACGCAGATTAAAATGATCGCGTTTGGAGGGACTTTTAATCATTGTGTCATTTGATCGTCAAAAACTCGCGTGATCGATGGTTAGTTACTGTTACTGTTAGGTTATAAACATCTATTACGTTATTGGTTAAATGATGGCTGCTCAGTTTTAACGTCGAATTAAATTATGCAGATGGCGCACATCTTTGTGATCGCCCCATTGCAGGTATAGTTGATTTGTGTCCAAAGTTGTTTGGCTGATGTTGCTGCCGAGGAGTAGGAAGATAGCTGCTTTTTGTCACCAAACAGAACTTCAGTCTGCATCTTGATGACAGAGACAAGTGCTTGACGGATTTTATGAGGACGGCAAGATGTAAATAGGTGGGTAGGCAATTTGTAAACGTAGCATGTGTCAACTGTAAATACCATCAAACGCGCACTGTGTACTGTTGTTATGTAGTAAATTATAGTAGGCCTAGTACGGGAAGTAGAAATGTTTGTGTTAATGACAAAACGTAGCCGGAAGTTGCATGCGCGGTGTTGCTTTTTGAGATAGTTCTGAAAAGCGTTTCAAACAGATAGACCAGAATGTCCGAACGCACGATATTTAATGAGTGTTTTAGTGAACGAATTTTTTGAAACTGGTCGATGATATTTGATAAAGTTGTGAATTTGACGGCTAGATTTTTACGGACCAATTGGTGTCGATTCTGATTTTAAGAAGGCGGCTGTACCGCTGTAGACTGTTAGTAGTTGTGGTATATACGATATTTTTTGTACTCATCTTCTATGATCTTGACGATATCATCATCATCACCACTTTACCAGCAGCAAACTGGCTCGTTGCGTTCTTTCATGTTGTTATGCGGCTGTCCTAGTAGGCCGTATTACAGGTTTTGCCCGTTCGTCTGTTTGCCTTATAAGGGCTCCGAACTAGCTTATAGAAAACAACTAGAAATTTGGGGCAAAGGCCAACGAAAGTCCGCCCGGCGCTTTAAGTCCGATTGGGAGGAATTCATGGGGGTAAAATTTTCCCGGTGGCAAAGTCAAGTGGCCCGAACTCAAATGGATTAGCATACGCAAAACGCCCAATATCGACTTAGAGTAAATCAACATACGCGCATATAACTTTTTTTGTTAGTTGACCAAATTTTACCAATTTTTTTGTTCAACGGGGGATAAATGACCGTTGATAACGCCGTTTACTGCTTGTCGATATCTCTATTTGTTCCAAAAATATCCGCGCTCAGCGCTCAAATTTAAAAGTTGTCCTAAATCACACGCAATTTTGGACGTCCTTCGCTACCCCAAATTTTAAGGAGGCGGTGCTTCCCAAAATTTGTACGCATGTTATCAGTCCCACTTAACAATAGGTCACGTGGCAAAGTTTCATTACGCTACTCCCTTTAACTTTAAAGTTATAGTGACTAATTCGCTAAAATTAAGGTCAATTTTTGACCCAAGAATTGTAAAGGGAACCCATACCCCCATCCCTGGTGGGGGTGCGCTAGCAAAACTTGGTCATTCTCTAGCGCGTGTAAAAATTTGGGGGCGCAGCGCCCTCTATGGGCCGAAATATGGTCTTTCGAAAAAGTTGATTTGGGTGGGTATGACTATGATTCCACATCAAGATCTCCGCAATTAGTGGACCAAAGTTCACCGGACTTTTTTCGCCGAACGCGGGAGTAATTGCTGTCGATCGAGTAATTTACCGATTTTAAATGTCTTTATCCGTTCCGAAGATATTCGCCGTCGAATTTCGAAGTCGACCAAAATTGTGCCAAATTTTGCATGTTTTTCGCCCCTACATTTTTTTAGGGGACGCCCTCTCGACATTTTGGACCGGGATTATAAAATCCAACACACTTCCAAGCATCGTGCAAAATTTCGCGCCGATCGGCCCACGCAGCTCGGAGATTACGCGAGGAAAAAAAGAAAAGGGACTAGATAGTAGTCGTAGCCCGCAGGTACCTCCGCCAAGGCAATGCTATTCTCCAAGTGGCGTCACCATCTTCGGTTTTGCAGCGGTTCCGCTTATGCCCCCTTTAACGCAATGGTAACGAAAATTTCAAAGTGATCCAGAATCTAGGATTCCTGCCGGATCACCCCCAAAATTTAATCACTTGTAGCTTATGCCATGCCCGACATACCCTCAAAATTTCAGAAAGATCCGTCCATAACTTTTTGAGTTACCTTGTACACACACACAGACAAACAAAAACCGGCAAAAACATAACCTCCTTGGCGGAGGTAATAAATGCCTGCAAAACAAGTTCTCCCGAAAACTATCGTTTCCGGCCGGACTAAAAAGCGTAAAAATTAAACTGTTGTAAACGTTCTTCGGGGCGTGCAGGAATAACCGATAAGGCGATTTCAGTCCCAAAAAAGCGTCACAGACTTTAGAAAATGATGTATATCTCTCGTAGCTGTTAAGCCTACTTGTGAACGAGTACGCTGATGTGCATTGCTATGACGGACGGCCGCATTCATGTTCACTTGCTTTTCTCTCGCAGTTGCTACTCAGGAGTGAGTGCACGTATGTGCATTTGCTCTTCTATGTTTGTGTTTTAGCAGAGGTGGTAGGCCTATAACTAGGCTAGCTAGAATATAGCTGTAGTGAAGATGTATAGATGCAGTCATGTCATATAGGTTCGTACTGCTTTAGTGTCGTATAGCATCTTACGGTTGTCTTCGTTATCGATCGAGTATTATCGAGTGCTTTGCGTGCAATTCATTTGACTAATAGTTGTGCGCAGTGATTTGCTGTAGGCCTAAAAATGTACACATTGCTCTGAATTACGACAACGTCCCGTGCGTAGCTCAGTGGCGACAGAAGTCCAACAACGTAGGCCTAACATCTGTGGACGCGTCAACGAAGTCGGTCTACATCGAGCCAGGTATAGGCTTATCATTCGACCAAGCCATACAGGCCCCAAGTCAGCGTTTCTAAGATTTTTAGTCCGCCCGGAAGCGATATCAGCTTTCGGAGCGGGCATATGTTTTACTGCAGATGTTTGATTTTTGTCAACGCGAAATCTCCGAGATGCGTCGGCCGATCGGCGCGACATTTTGCACGGTGATTAGTACTAGGCCGAAGTTTGTACTGCCGGTTTAAAATTTCTGAGGCGGGGCTCCCTCAAAAAATTTAGGGGCTAAAACATGCAAAATTTGCCTCGATTTCGAACGACTTCGAAGTTCGACGGCGAATATCTCCGGAACGGACAAAGATATTTAAAATCGGATTAAGAGGTTTTGTATCGCGATTCCTCCCGCGTTGGGTGAACAAAGTTTGGTGAACTTAGGTCTACTAATCACAGAGATTAATTGGTGATATCGTACCCACCCAAATCGATTTTTTCGGAAAATCATATTTCGGCCCCCAGGGTGTACTGCGCCCCGAATTTTTACACCCGCCATAAAATAATCAAGTCTTGTTAGTCCTCCCCCCACCGGGGACCTAAGTCTCTCTTACAATTTTTTCAAAGGGGGATCAGAAATTGGCCTTAATTGTAGCGAATTAGCCACTATAACTTTAAAGCCAAATGGAGTAGTCTAATGAAACTTTGGCACGTGATGTAGTGCTAAGTGGGGCTGATAACGTGCGTATAATTTCTTTTTAGGGGGGCACCGTTCCCTTAAAATTTAGGATAGCGAAAAACCTCCAAAATTCGGCGCGATTTAGGACAACTTTTAACTTTGAGCGCAAATATCTCTGGAATGGATAAAGATATCGACAAGCGGTAAACGGCGTTATCAACTACCGCCCCTCCCGCGTTGAACAAAAATTGGTAAATTTTGGTCCACTAACGACAAAGGTTAGTTGGCTAATGTCTACTTACCCTAAGTCGACACTGCACGTTCTGCGTATGCTAATGCGTTGGAGTTCGGGCCACGTAACTTTGCTACGAAAGGAATGTGAGCCCCCTAAACTGTCCCCACAATCGTACTTAGGACGCCGGGCGGACTCACGTTGGGCTTTGCCCGAAATTTCTGGTCTTTCAAATAAATTGCACATTAGTTTTCGAACTTTTTCACAGACGCTGCACTACGTTAATATTGCACCCGCTGCATCATTCGTCTGAGATAGGCCTACAGTGTTGACAATAGCAGCTATCAACAATAATAAAATGATCACGTATACATAAAACAAGCTGGAAGAGTGATAAAAGAGTTAAGATAATAGATCACTGTCACGACAAAAGCATGCTAGCTTATGAAACGTTTTCTCAATGTCATACAAATTTCACATTTATTTCAGCAAACAGCGCTGGAAAATCGTGATGTGACGTCACAGTATGCACAAAATGTATTCTGCGCAAATAGGCCCTATAGCCTACGAAGAGCCGTGAGATGAAGTTGACAGAAACGTGTGTGTAAATTAAGTTCTATAGCTGCTAGCTCGATGCAACAATCACGAGCATCATGTATAATATGTGTGCAAAGAAAAACGAGGATCAGCACTGAAGCGGCTAGTAGGTGAATGATAACAACAAGATAACAGCGACGTTACTCGCAAAAAAAACTTTATGTCGACTCCTTTTGTTTCTGCTTTTGCGAGAACCACACAGGACTTAATTTAACAACAGTGAACGTCGTTTTTGATGAAAACGGTTAAGTGAGTGTAAAACGAAGTTCGTGTACTCCATACCGCGGTTAAACACACTTATTCCACGGTCAGTAACAGTCATTGTTGAAGCCTATAGGCTTACGCTGTCGTTCGTTCGGATGTGACTGTAAAAACTGCCAACTCGTTATAACACTGTACACTTGAGACTACAGATGTAGACGGTACAAAAGAGACCGCGGTATAAGTAGTTATACAAGTTAACTATGGAACACGTGATGGCCAGTGGTTGGGTAGTTCCGACGGGGTTACGACTACTTCTGGACGACATCATGCACGTAGTTCTAGACGACGATCGTACGACTACGATACGACTAACAAGGACCCGCCAGCAGCTGTACCGAGTGATCGCCGACGCTCTGGAGACTTGGCTCGACCAGCGAACTCAGCTACAACTGAAGACTACGACCACCACCACTCTTCAACTGCACGAGTCTGCACAAATCATCCGCCACGAACCACGGAAAAACTCAACGTCGAAACAATAGTACGACAGCAGCTGCAAGATGAGTTGATCGGCAGTGGCAATTATTATTTCTTGTGCGTCTAAATATGAACACTTGGCGCAGAAACTGTCAACTAAAACGTTCGTCTGTCTGTATAAAATAAACAAAAAATAATGACAAATTATTTAAGTTTCAGTCGCTCACACTGTGCATACAAGTTTTAGTTTTATAATATAGTAAATACCGTCTTAAGTTGAACCATTGTCTAAAGTGGACACGTGGTGCCAACAGTATAGACCACTGTCACTGCTAGTGTACTGGTGATTGGTTTCGTCACGGCTAGTGGTTTAATATAACTAAGTTCTTAACTTTGAAACAAATAACTAGTCTCTCTAGCCTCGCCAGTATTAATTGCGATTCTTTTTCCAAGATCTCGGCGCGACATTTTGCACGGTGATCAGTACTAGAGAGCGTGGAGCGCGAGCCTATACGGGATTCTAGGGGCGGGTGAAACAGAGCACCCCGTCGCTTAATGACATTATGATATCATGACACTGGCATAAGAAGCTTGGTTTCTGGGATTCTCGTACTGATGAGTTTTGATAACGTCGAGTAGGCCTATAGGGCCTACTGTAGCCTATCCATGATCACTGCGATGCCGCTGCAGCTTGTGTTATCTGAGAATATGGCGTGTCACAGTCGACAGGGCAAAGGAACGCATCTTAAGAGCGCTGCTATAGTCGCGTTAGGCCTACATGCAAAAAGCAATAATAGACCTATCTCATTTGGATGGACTTACTAGATTAGGATACGTATCTCATTTGCTATAACCCATGCAAGTTGTGGGCAGGTTCGTCTCGGGTTGAACTCAGATCATTCTAATCATATATTAATTAACAACCGCTCATGGCGTGCGCCAGCCAAGCGCCGACTGAAATTGCTGTTGGTTCCATAATGTCAATGCCGTGTCACTCACCCATGGACACTAAACCCGGCCGCTGCAAAATATTATGGCTTATACGGCTTGCAACTGGTTTTCAAAAGCGTTCGGCGACGCTGGCGTCATATCAGATGCAATCTTACATGGCGATCGCATAGCGTATCGATATGAAAGAAGATCATCAAACACTGTTGATTTTTTTCAGTTATTGCTGGAAAATGGCAAAAAACGCACCTTTTGATATAAGTCGCCTGTAAAAACATTTCGTGGTCGGGCCAAAGGGGAGGGGCATTGCACCGTGGCCCTCTCTCTAAATACGCCACTGTCTGCAACCATTTTCACACTGTAAGAGCCAATAATGGCAAAATAACGTCTTTTTAGGGGTACCCCACTTTGACGCCCTCGTTCGAGGGGAACCCCATCACCCAGGGGCACAAAATTTTGTCACTAAAAACTAGAGTCATGGGGCAGCCAACAGTGAAAAGTTTGTGGTTCTAGGTGTCGCCGTTTTAATACAGTGCCAGAGTGTGACGGACGGACGGACGGACGGACGGACAGACAGACAAACAGACAGACGCTTAGATGTCGCGCGTAAAAATCCTTTGTGTCTTGGGTACAAAAAAGATCAATGACAGTGTCTTAGCAGAGATCGGTAATGATTTTGAACCCGTACCCAACGTCAAGGCTAGAAAGCTAAAGTAGTATGGTCACATAATGAGCTCAGAAAGAGATAACCTAGAAAAAAATATCATCGTCGCTGCTGTCCCTAGAAATGCAAACCTAAAAGTAAAATTGTAGTTGCCATTTTAACGATATTATAATTTATAAAGCTCTGTACGAACTTGTACAACGTTGTACTATAGAATCATTCGTTTGGTTTTTCTACTTACTAATAATTTGCTTCCACAAAGATTTCAGTTTCACATCTAGTGTCATTTTCAATGCAATCGGTCGGTGGTAATTAAAGTGTTTCCGGTTAATAAACTTTCTTTGTACATTAATCAGCCACATTTAGCGTTATACAGAATGATTGGGTTAGATTACATAGATTACGTATGGTGTCGCACATGTTTCATAACAGTTTTTTTAGTTTACAACAGGTGCACATTATCGTAAATGGGGAAGTCTATTCCATGACTTATGACCTAATGACTCTGACTAAACGAAAAAATTTTTGGATTTGGATTTGGATATTTAGTCGGCAGGGCCCCCAAACTAGGGCATCGCACCGACGGGCTGTGGTGTGTGAACAACTTGCCCAAGGTTGTTACTTGAGAGTGCAGTGGTTATGGATCGAACCCACGACCTTGCGGTCATTGGGTCTGACACGCCAACCACTAGACTACCAAGCCACACCAAGGCAAAAATTATTATCAGTCCGGTCCGAACTGACATTGGATTTTATTATCAGTTCGGGTAGCTATAGGCTAACTGCCGTGCGGCCGATGCAACGCTGCGAACCAGCAATTTTTCAACTTAGCTGTGCCATCTAATTTTTATGCTACTGCAGAATTGGTTGAAGGCAAGTTTAATATTGAGCTACAAGCAACAACTGGAAGTGAAGATGACAATTAAGAAAGTAACAGTGAAAGTGACAGCACTTTGACCAACCGGGACAACAATGCATCAGCTGTCTCTTATCACCATACCTGCACTGCAGCATCACACCTGCCGCCAGTAGGGTTTGGGTCCGCTATAGCGAAGGGCCACCATAGCGAGGGGCCGCCATAGTGAAACGGGACACGGCAGCTTTCACTATGGTGACAACCACGATTGACGACCTCGGCCGTAGCTTCACGGATCGCCAGTCCACCAACTAGCTTCTCATAAACTAACTCAGTGTTATAATTTGTGTATACTTTTTTGCTGTGATTGAGAAGTGTTGCATATGTTACACTGTTTGTGGATCTATCCAGTATGCAGATAAATGACAAGAAATGTCTCAGAAGCACAGTATGTTTGTTGACAATGAAACTGTCATCAAAGACATGCTCAAGCTAGTGGCTTTATCAGAACTTCTGCAAGAACATTTCTACGAAATTCTGCCTAACTACAGTGTCAGTGCTATTTATTTGTTATTATTTACTGTAATTATACATTACACTGTGTTCCAGACACCTGTTATATTTTTTAGTAACTTCAACAATCCTGGTTCAATACTAACAATTTTTGGTACATAAAATCAGTAAATAGTCTGCACTTAATAACACTTATTCTTTTGAAAAATATGTTAAGAACCAAATATCATCTGAGGTTTTCCTGTAGCGCTTGCAATAGATGTAAGTGCCTGGTATTACTCCAGTAAAACAACATTTTGTCAGTCACAAAATTTTAAGTCACTAAACAGTATAGCATTAACCTACTGTTGATTAGCAATATTATAGTCAAACTGATGTTGCTTTACTCAGACACAGGCTCAGAGACGTCTTTTTCATTGGTCACATTGTTTTGCAACTGTAGACATTAATTTTGTCATGAATTGACAAGACATCTTTGGGCCTGTGGCTGAGAAAAAGAGCAGTCTGACTCCTGTTAGAATATAACGGACAGTTTGACAGTCATGATGTCGATAGTTTTATAATCAACAATTTGTTCACATTATAGTGTTTAGTGAATTGAAATTTTGTGACTGGTTTTGTTTCATAGGAGAAATACCATGCAGTTGCTTCTACTGCAGGCACCATAGGATAACCTTAGGATAACCTGTTCTTAACATTTTTCACAAAGTGACAAGTGCTATTAAGTGGCTGACTATTCAGCTATTTTTTTTGTACCTGAATTTGTTAATATTGAACCAGGAGTGTTGGATTTATTTGAAAATGTAGCAGGTGTCCAGGTTTTTTGGACACACTGTGTTTGATTCTGATAACACTAGTTCAAGTTAATGCTAGCTCAGGCTAATGTTTTTATCTGAACTTAATCAACTTATGCTGGAATTTTTTTATCAGATTCAGCTAACTGTGGTGTCTTTGCTATTTATTGTTATTTTAGAATTGTCTCTGATGCTAATAACATGTTAAAATAGTTTGCTTGGTAGTGATACTTGTTTGGATGATACAGCATTAATGTGTTGACAGGCTACCAATGGTTCTGCTGCATTGCTGGATCAGCTGCGCCAATTCTGTCAGTTGATCATTCCTAGACCAAAACAGTCTGGCAAGTAAGTGTGAACAGTATGTAAGAATTAACACGTTAATATGTTCTTAGATGCTTAAAATGTTTTATCAGATGTGATGGCCAGGTCTGCTTTTGAGACTTGTATTACATTTTGTTAGCTGCCAACCTGCTGTGTGTGCTAAAGCCATGGCTCTAAGCAACTTTCTGTGTGTGCTTGTTTAGGACTTTGACTGCTGTTGGCATAAGAAATGTGGAGATTTATCTTTATTTCAACTTTTCAGACTTTTGACTATGTCAGTTGGTAGTAACTAAGCAAACTCTTCGGCTAATGAATGTCTGCCATTTTCATTGCACTTAATCAGCATTTATTGGATTGAATGCAGCAAAAGCCATGGGATCTAGTTGAGCAATGTGATTTTGTGCTTTGTAATGGCATGAGTTAGCTGTAATGCAATGATCTCAGTCAACAGTTATTCTACGCCTAGTCTCATTAGTCCCTGGATAGGTGACCACCTAGGTGGATAAACCATCTCAGTACATAACTAACCACCGAGGTCAACCCAGCCTGGCCATTTTTCTGTAGGTAGGAGACGGTGAGTACCAGAGAAAGCTGGGGTATAAACAGCCACACAGTATGATGCACTAACCGCCTATCTGGGGTCTTGCAGTGCCAACTGGTGTCTGGCTGAGGGCTAAGGAAATGGAGATTGGCACTTCCCTGTGGGCCTAGTGGCTTGGGAATGATACGTTAATGGTGGCTTGTTTGCTGTAGCTTTGCTGATCAGCTGTCAGCTTGCAGCAGACTGATGAAATGCTACATCAACTCTGAGCTCTCGCCAGTTGTTGGTACAACATATCGTGATCTTCGACGATTTGTTGAAGCCATTGACTTTTCAGTATACTTTACCTGCAGTCCATTAAGCGATGACACTTCACTTCAGTCATATCAAACAAGCTTCTCAAACAGTAATGATCAGCAGTTCTCAGGTTTGCTGAAACATTTTATCATGATAGTTATTACACTCAGTATATTCTGCTTGTTTGTGTGGGCCATGTTGTGTGATTCAAGTAAATGATTGATTGATAGATGCATATTGCAAAATCTTGCCTAATTTAATTAACATGACTTAGGCTTATACTTAAAAATCTGTGTCTCTACTAGAATCCTGGTCGTTATTATCCTGTTGCAGTGTTGCTCTTTTCATTCTTTCTTTTGTTGCTTACACAGTAATTCTTCAAAATTTGTTTTGATATTAGAACGTACACCAGGTTTTCCAACTCCAACGTTAGGGGATTAGTTCAGGAGTCATCAAGTAAGTGAGAAGAGCTATTGGGTTCGCTTTCTGATAGTAACAGATATCTATATTAAATACTTTTCCTGCTGATGTGTGATGGCAAAAAGTTATGAATGTGAAAAAACTGTATCCTAAACTTAAGCAATGTTATTTAACTTCTTTTACAGAAAGGTTCACATTTACAGATGTTTTTAAAAACTTATCATAAAAATGCGTTTTTTAACTTCCAAAAAATAAACACTATTACATCTGTGCAATCAGGTGATGAGAGTCCGATGATGTCACTGAATGATGCTGAAGAAGCTGTTCTTAAAGTTGAGGCTACTGCATCAGATGTGAACAACATAGATGTGAACAATATATCAACAGTATTGAATGCTGATGGCATCAGTTTGTGCAATAACAGTTTGTTTTATTCTTTTTTATATCTTACAGCAATGTGAATAAGAAAGTCACCATCTTAGCTATTTAGTAATAATGATAATCATGATGAAATTGTTTACTTATTGGGCTATTTTTACTCCTCTCATGCTACGTTCCTAACTTAGCAAAGAGGAGTGTATGAGATCAGTGTAATATTGACGACCGACCGACGACCGACCGACCTCTGTTCCTGGAAGAGCCTTCCTGGAAGAACTTCAAACGGCCATATCTCCATAACGGTGCTAGATAGATACATGGTCACAATGGACCACCCATAGGAAGTCGATCCCCGGGAGTCGAATGGTCACGTGACCGATGACGTCACGTGACCCCAAAAGATTGAGGTCGTGACGCCATTATCTTTGAGGTGCAATATCTTCGCAACGGTGCCAGATAGATGCATGCATTGAGGTATAACAAGACAAATGGCAACTAGTGTCATCGACCATTATTGGAAATTTTTTCCTCTCATTTCCTAAAATCGGGCAATATTTATGAACTCGGTGAGACAATTTCCAATAACGACCTCGACGCCTGTCACTATTAGTATAATATTAAACGGGTTTCAATTACACGCCGGGTCTCTAATACAAGCCAAATGGAACGAAAAAGCTCTTAGAAGAATACAGACGAAAATGACGTGTGCGAGGAGTACATTACATTGGTCACAATCTAATAATATTCCTTGTATTTGTTTTATTACAGCATTGTAAGTGATAAAGTCATGTGCATAGTTAAGCCCAAATTTCATTATGCCGACTTTGCAACAAAGTCCGGGACAAGTTCTCGACAAGTCGCGGACGTGTCGCGGACACAAATCAAGAAAGTCCGCGTCACAAATCATGTTGCCGACTTTCGTGATTTGTGTTCACGACAAGTCCACGACTTTGTCGGGAACTTGTCACGGACTTTGTTGCCGACTTTGTCGCCGACTTTCCCCGTGCATTGTAATGGGCTAAGTTCCATCAGAACGACACAAACGGGTTTGTTGCGGATTTGTCACGACTTTGTCGCAAACATCTTGACATATCGAAATGGTTTGTGTCCGCGACTTTCGTGATTTGTGTCGGCGACTTTCACCAAAACTTCATGGTTTCATGATTTGTCACCGTTTGTGTTCATGACTTTCATAATTTGTGTCCACGACTTTCTCGCGGGGAAGTTTCGGTGAAAGTCGGCATAATGGAATTTGGGCTTTATTCTTCAACAATAATTATTCTGATTCAGTACTCAAAATTGTGCAAAATTTCTCGGTGCCAAGGGGGCATGGCAGATTGGCCCTTTTAAATATGCCACTGAACGAGTTGCTGTGTGTTGTTGGTTTGGATGCAGTGAGTGCTCAGCCACGGCGTGGTAGACTGAAGTCCGGCCAACCCACAACCTGCTCACACTGTGGCAAGCAATGCCGAAGTCCCTCAGCACTGGCCATTCATCTTCGTACACATACCGGACAGCGTCCGTTTGCCTGCACGCTCTGTCCACGAGCCTTCACACAGTTATGCCACCTGACACGACATACGGATCACTGCCATGCCACTAGCAAGCCCTATGTCTGTGCCTACTGTCACAAAGTGTTTGCCTCGCCGGCTCTGCTTCGCAAGCACCTGCGGACACATGGTCTTGCAATCACAGCCCCATCAAGACGTGTTATCAGTTACGGTTGTCAAGTGTGCGGTCTGCAGATGACAAAACGACATCAGTTGAGTCATCACGTTCGCATCGTGCACACTTGGGAACGACCGTTTCTCTGTTCCGAGTGCGGTCGAAGCTTCGCTAATGACAGTTGCTACTATCGACATCGACATAGTCATCTGCCGGCTGTGAATGTTACGTGTCCTGTGTGTGACAAAGAGTTTGCCAGCACAGAACAACTGCGTCAGCATGCAAGGTCGCACAGCGATGTCAGACCTCATGTCTGCACGGTGTGTGGCCACCGGTTCAAGCGTCTTGGAGACTTGCGTGTGCACAGTCGCACCCACACTGGAGTACGTCCTTACAGGTCAGTTGCAGAACTTTTCTGTAAAGCGGACAGTATTCTGTTTAATGTAGCATATAAAACTGAATTCACAATCTTTGAAACCTCGCACTTATTAAATCTCTAAGCAAAACATCTCACTTAAATTTAAAGCATAGGATTTTGTTCTTATTATTATTTTATCGATCAGCAATTCCATCTCCTACCAATTTCTCGTTACATTTATCACTCGTCTACGAGTTGCGTCTGTGAGCTGTTTAAATAAACAAACACGTGTGCACGTTACAGCTGCAGGGAGTGTTCATCGACGTTTACTCAGGCCGGGTCGCTGAGGCATCACATGATGCTACACTCTGGTGAACGCAGTCACGCCTGTACGGTCTGCTCTAAGCGCTTCAGAGCTGCTGACAAACTGCGAATACATACTCTTATTCACAGCGGCAAACGACCGCACATTTGCGACAAATGTGGACGAAGTTTTGCGGATCGATCGGCGTTGAGACGGCATATGCGTTGGAATGTATGTCAGCACAAGAACATTTAGCTCTGGATTTAAAAAAAATTTGAACGATTGCGGAATAAATGTTGTAAGCTGATGAATTCGTGTAGCATTGGTGTTGCCAGCCATGGCGCATTGGGGCTCGATCTTCAGCTGCTTTAATTTTTCAGGGCACTGTGCAAATAACTCAAACATTCAACTGCATATGGTCGCCAGCAGCTGTGATAGCTGTGATAATTTTTGTCTGTGAATTTTATAATCATTTTATGTGTCACCCTTACGCTGTTTTTACCAAATCTTGACGATGCCACTCATCCACCAACTGGTTTATTGGTTTGTGAAACACTTATGCCTGCGTGCAGCTTTAGTCTGTGTCTACTGTCTAAATTTGTTCTTGTGTTGACATATGGTGACCCTGGCAGTTGCTATAAATTGGCACACCGATTACTACTCCCCTGGGAGCTTTAGCCCCAATTTTGGTTTTTCTACACTTTTTCGTTTTCATGTTAGAGTTATGTAAACTAAAATAATTCCACTATTGTCTGCATTTGAACAGTTTTATGTATTCATGCATGAAACAGTATAATGCAATCTGCAGAAGATTTTAAAATAACTGTTGAAAAAAACATATCGTAGGCTATCATAATCAATGCCATATGACTAACGTCTTCTGGGCTTTGAGCTTCAAGGATAAGAAAAAAAACTGGTCTTGTGTAACGTTACTACACTGTGTCTGGAAAAAAGTAAACCCCAAGACATTAAAGAATAGAAAAGTCGAATTTGAATCAATCTAAATAAGATTTCGTACACTTAATTACCAATAAACTGCTGAAGCGATCACCAAATTTTGATAAAAAAATATTGCTTCTTAGCGGAGTTATTAATTGTTGACAAAATATATTCGTTACTAATATGGCGTTACATAAGCAACATTTGTACATTCTTATTACTTCAGCAAATAACATCTGATTCCGGTAAAATGTAACCACCCGCTGCTTTCGCTTCGTCTTTTGTACTGGGTGATTGCAAGATCTCGGCTTCATGGGTACCTTCGGCCCAAAATGATAGGCGGTTACCCGTGCTGATAATGAGTTTGTGTTAAACAAAGGGTTGCCGACGAAAGGGTCTTCGTGAAATGATCGTGAATGGATAAAGATACAATTATTATTGAACAGTGGATTTCTTTTGGACGAAGGGTGCTTCGTTGGCTTCCGTTGCTTATTTTGGGAAGGCGAAGGCTCTGCACCTTATCTTAATGAAATTTTTTGTTATCACCATCAAAATTCTATCTTATATTTACTGTATTGATAAAATACCGATTTTGTATCAAAATCGAAATTGTGACATCGACCCATCCCTACTTTTGTGTCACGACATAATCATTACTTATTTATTGTTGATTGTTTATTTTTTGTTTGTTGACAATTCGTAAACATTGTGGTTTTAGTATGAAATTCCTTAGTAATGTAGTATTTTTTGTAGTTTATATTATTGTGCATTTAGGCCATAGTAAGCTTAGTCGACCGAGAGGGGTTTCTATTGCCAGTATGTTTCTAATCGTCGCGTTTTTAGCGATCTGAAATAAGTAAATAAATAGAACGAACTGTCTAGTACGAAAAGTTAGTCGGTCACTCATCGTGTTTGGTTCAATTTGAGCTTGCAACGACATTATTTCATGCCATTTTATTTTTAACTTATCCTGGCTTTGGTACTTGACAAATTGGATTTTTAATCATATATCAGTAAAGCATAGTGCTATTACGGCTAAAGATTCAGTTGCACAAACTCTGCTTGGTATTTGCTATCAATAATTCTAGCGGTAGATTGGCAATTGGCAACGACGTATTATATCTTGCTGTTAGCACTGGAAAATTGCTAGCGGTAGATCGGGTAGATACAATATTGGGAAGATGGCAGAACATATGTTCCTGGTAGACACAGAAGGTCTATAAACCATGCCACGACACTGTCACATGTTTAAATTAGCCTTATTTAGTATTATATCACAGTTCCGGTGTGACGAAACACCGCACCGGCCTCATCGACCACACCGGCAGCAATTCCTACCACACTGGCATCAGATCACCACACCGGCGCCTATAACGACCACTTCGAGCATGGTGGCAGCTGCAGACGATTGAACGCTGTCTTAGGGTTAGGGTTAGTGGTCGTTTTAGGCACCAGTGCGGTAATTTCCTGCCGGTGCAGTCGGTGCGTCGTTGAGGCCGGTGCAATGTTTCATCGCACCCTCACAGTTCATCTCAAGCCAAAGCTGTTTTTGTAATACGGACTTAGAACTATAGTGCTTTTGAATGAATTTTATTTAACACTTGGTAATTTGTAACTAGAGCTGTCACAGTTGATGCGTTAATTAACGCGTTAATGCTTTAATAAATGAACGCACATTAAAAAATTAACGCGCATTAAAAAAATTAATGCACGTTAAAAAAATTAACGCACGTGCGTAAATTTATCATTTTATTTCATTCAGTTACTAACTTCTGTGCAGCAAAAGTTTAGATATTCCATTAAACTGCGACAGGCATCACGGTAGGCTATTGTGGCACAGGCACTAGATTGTGGGCTTCATTCCAGTCACCCTCTCCATGTAGTCCACTGTCCACCTACAACATCGGCAATATTGATAGTTACATTATTAAAGTTTATTACATTTTTAAATCTTTATTTATTCACCAATCACAAATGAACAGACAGACAGACAGACATACAAACATACGCACGAAACTGACAAAAGACAGTAAGCAAGCAATTCGCGTAAGCTTAACCCAATAGAGTCCATCACAAAATGATGGACTCTATGATGGACAAAAGATGATATACAAAATAAAATTAGGCCTACTGTAATAATTAAATAGTAAATAGTCTAAATACGTTTGAAAAATAAAAATTATATGTGTTTTTTAAAGTTTTTTTTATTTTTCTAACTTTCTATATTCTACAGGCGGGTCCCATAAACGTCTTGGGCCCGGGGTAATTTGGAGCAAGTAAATTTTGTCCTTTAATTGTTGCATGCAGGAGCATCGCTTTATCCATTCTCAAGCAACTTTGTCTGTTTTGACGGCTCTGCGACAGTTCGCTTTGAGAACATCAACGATAATTACTGTGACTGTGCTGATGGTAGCGATGAACCAGGTCTCTATTTGCACCGTGTTGTACACGCTGTGAATGTATAGTAGTGTAAAGGTCTGGTAGCACCGGTACTTGATATGTTTATGGTTACGAAATTTGGGCTCATGTCCAGAGGTTGAGGGGTTTTACAGCTTTCGAAGAGGAAGCTGACTTCCATGGGCAAATGATACGACAGCACATTATATGGCCATCTATTGCCCATGTTGGCAAATAGATTCACGGAGCAGCCGCCAGCAGACTAGTGCCTCAGCCAGCTGCTGTAGGCCTTTACCTCGTAGCCTGTAAACTACTACTCATTTCTCATCCCACCAAGGGTAGGAGGCAAAGTTATTCTGAACATACGGTACGTTAGCATTTAGCAGCTTGCTCAGCCTGAAAGTAATGATTTTGATACTACTACTACTAATAATAAACTAATTGGTATAGCGCCAGTGTGTCGATTGACTTCAGAGGCGCTGGACGAACAGTGACAGTGGTGCTATACAGTTAGAGCTAAGCCTAAATGTTTGTCGGAAGAGAAATGCTTTTAAACTATGCTTGAATAGAGATAGAGAGTTAGAACATAAAGTGTCAGTGTTAAGAGAGTACTTTCGCACTAGACCTCTTGCACCTATGGATGCACATGGAGGTGAGAACATTTTGTCTATAGTTGTTACTTGATAGCGACTCTACCATTGGTTAAGCCCACGACAGCTATATCAGAAAGTCTGATGTCTTAACATTTTGCTGGCAAGGCCTCATTCAGCAATATATTTGAAGCTTGTGAATAGGTCAGTGTGACACTGTGCTCTGTTGTTCAGGAACTTCAGCATGTCCAAGTGGCACTTTTGACTGCAATAATATTGGCTTTAAGTCAACAAGCATTCCATCATCATGCGTAAATGACGGCATTTGTGGTATATTGCTGTACTTTTGCATAGTTTTATGCCAGTTAATTAGTGTTTGCATTTTGTAATACCTTTTGTTTTCTCATTATCTGCCACTGTAATTGTGCTTTGTAAAAAAATTTCTATTTTAAAATGCAGCTGTTGAAACCAACCAATAAAAAACAATAGTATAGTGCCGTATTTCACAAACTAATTGTTGCAGATTTTTAGTGATTATTATATGAGATTAATTGAAAAATGATGGACACTGAATTTATAATAATTATTGTTAATGTGCAGATTGCTGTGATGGTTCAGATGAGTACAACTCTCGAGTACGTTGCATCAACCGATGCTTGTAAGATTTTGATTTTTTTACCAGTATAATAGCAGCATTCATAGTTTGTGGCTTGACACAGTTAAACAAAAGTCTCTTGCAGATGAAATTTGCTTCGTTTCACATTTCTTCAAGGCTCAGAGTCCATTGTTGATTTGTTGATCTTAGTTTTGTAGCCATCTACAGCCTGTGCCAAAAAATGACCTAACTTGTTTTTGTCAGAACTTTGTCAAATTTTCAGCAAATTTGATAATTTTTGCCATACAGATAGCCAAGACAATAAAAAATATGTAAGGTACACTCATTATCCACCTCACGTAGTTTGTGTCAATACACTACCATGTAAAATGCAGAATTGCAGATGCTCCAAATTGTTGCATAGTGCTCAGTTGTTGTCTCCGTAAAAATTTTAACACTCTAATTAAGCACACAGTAAAGTAAAATGTGATTTATTTAGCAGAATTATAAGTCTGTGTAACAACTTGTTTCCAGATTATCAGAATGTATGCCCAAAGTGTATACAGTGGCTGACAGCAGTATTAACGATCAAGTGATCAAAATGCACAGCACTCATTCATGAATAAAATGTGTTTTAAGCTTATCAATCAGTTATTTTGTTGTCTGTTAATTTTAGCGTAAAATATTTAATACCACAAAATTATTACATCACATGGCATTCTTTGTCAAATTGATAATAAAAAAACTGAGCAATCTGATACTGATAATCACCCTGTAATGTAACAATTTGGAGCATATGCGTTTTACACGGTAGTGCGTTGACAAACTGTGTGAGGTGGACATTGAGTGTACCTTACACATTTCTGTCGTCTTGGCTATCTGTGTGCCAAAAATTATCAAATTTGGTAGAGATTTGACGAAGTTTTGACAAAGACAAGTTGGGTCATTTTTTGGCACACCCTGTATTAGCCATGAACACTGAACAGGTTTTTAGGGGTGTTTGATAAGTTTGTAGTCTAATATATTGGATGGCCCAAAAAAACGTCCCGAACATTTGCATGCATTATTCAGCTGATTAATCCAGATGAATCTACACAAATATGCAGGCACTTTTGTATTAGTTATAATACAAACAAAATAGCGTTACACATCATAAAGCAGTGGTTCATCATTTACGTTGCCACTCATATGCAGGCTGCACCAGAACGTCACCGTAGGCTCAATTATCTGTCAACTGATCAGCAGAAAATGTGCTGAATAGGTCTTCCATTCTGCTTTGCGACTGCTGCTAAATGCCTTTTTCGCTGCAATATGGCTTTTCTGATTCTGATTGTCTCATATCGGCATCATGCCATTTGTCTTTGTTTACATTCTGAAGATCTTTGCAGTCTGCAAATGGCTCATGTCTTTCTTCATAGAAGTTCTTGCGAGGTATCTGAAACTGAGTAATGTAGTTGATTCATATCTGTCGGAATGCAATGTCTATTTTTGTGAGCTGATGAAATCTGGCATGTTATGTCAAAGAAAATTTTGAGTTGCTTTGATGCAATTTGACGGAATGTTGTTTTTACGTAATTGGATTTTCAACTTGCCTTACGTCATTCAGCAGCATTCTGTGGTGTCATTAGTGATGTTACTGATCTACAAATATGCAAAAATAATTTTTTTTCTATAAAGTGTACACTCCATTATAGTTATGCAAAATTCGGGACATTTTTAGGGTCACCTGATATAGATCGACATCACTTATGCTGCATCACTCTTTTGTACCATTTGGCAATGTAATATTGCACACCTTATATTTGGGCACACAAAAAAGCACAAAAAACCCATGTGACTTAGCCTTTAGGATGGGGATTCTGATAAAGCTCCTGAACGAAATTCCCCTGGAGAGAATTTTTAGGATAAGTATAAAACTGACAAAATCCCCTTTGACATTATCCTCGGACACAATTTGCCAGCCATAATCTCCCTCCTAAAGGCCAAGGTCATGTGGGTTTTGGGGTTTTTTTGTTTGCATGATAATGCGGCTACCCATGCCAGTGTGGGGCCTTTGGCACTGAGTACTTACTCGCAGGGCCTCTAGTGCCACATAGCAACCTGTGAGTTGTGACCACACTATAGCACAAACTGAAGGATAGGCTTAAGTTTGTAAGATAGGCGTGTATCTTGTGTGTTGTTAGGTGTGAAATTTCGCAAGCGGAGTGAGCGAAAAAAATTCATACCCTACATTTTAGTTTTCCTACCCCTTCCTTTCTCCCCCCAAATTAAGACTTTTTAATTGAGTTTAAGTTAATTACAATAATTCATCCCTAAGGCAATGAAAATTAGTTAGATTGACCAATCAATCCATTTGTTGTGGTGATGACCACCGGGGTCCCTTTGGGCGCTAGGCCCTTGGCACAGTGCTAATGTGCCACCCCCTAAAGATGGGCCTGCCCATGGGCAGTACTTAGGCTAGATCTAGCCTTGAAAGTCTTGTCGCTGATGTGTTTGCAGTGACATTGCAAAACAGTTACGAGACGAAGTCAGCAGACGTTATCAGCATCAACAAGACCTGTATGATATGTACAAGGAATATAGCAGGAAGGGACAGGAGTTGCAGAAAGAAAAGATGGTAACTTGTCTTTTAGCTAAATAGTCAAATGAACTCAAATTTTTATTCAGTGAGGGTTGGAAAGTGAATCCTCCACTTGGGTCCAGGAACAAAGATCAGGTGTTTGTTAGATGAAGTTCATCGAAAGCTGAACATTTATTGGGTGCTGCATTTTTACCATAAAAATAAACTCTCCCGTTTCTGCACAAATAATTTAAAACCCAAGCATAGTTCATGGTAATCAACTCTAAAACCGTCCAATATTTGTGGTAGATTTTATGTCATATTTTGCTGTATGGCGCCAAAAACAGCCGAATTTGTCTGTGACCACTGCATGCCTGCAAGTGCTACGGCAGTGGCCATAATGGCCATACCAAATGTTGGCACCATTTCTGGTTATGACCAGATCAGATACGTATTGAGATTACTGTGAGCCTGGGGCTGAGAAGTTAAAATGGGCCTGTCACCAGTTAGATTGGGGTTTATGTATATCTCCTCTTGCATTATGGATGGTTTGAAGATGGGACAGTCTTTTTCTCTGGAAAATTTGTTTAATTTTGGGGTCATAAAATACATATTTTGGATGGGGCCTTTCTGAGTGCTAAATTGTTTCTGTAATAGGTTAATCATTCTGTTCAGTAAAACAGAATATAATTTTTCTGATGAATATACGGTAGACGAAATATTTTAGGTGAAAAATTTTGCCAAAAAAATGTTTACTTATGTTGATGGTCCATGGTGGGACTATCTGAGCTGTAGGCCTGGTGCTGCAACCCCATGTTTAATATGTTGCTGGTTAGGACTCGGGTTGTAGTTGACACGCACATGTGGTTGACTGCTGGTACTGGCGTTGCAGCAACAGTTGGAGGCGTTGACAAAGCACAAGCAGGAGTTGGAGCAACTGCAAGCTCAGCTGATGATGTTGAAAGATGAAGTGAACAGACGGGAACAGCAAGCGGACCGTGAACACCATACACTGATGCACCCCGGTCACGGTGACACCTAATTACGTCTTCTTTGCTCAGTTTAAAAGGTTAAAGAGGTCTTTAGCTTTTTATGCTAAGTCCACCACAGTGCTACTTAGCATCACTTGTCATGTGAGATTAAAAGGTAAAAGGTAAAGGTAAAGGTGTCAATTTGTATAGCGCATCTCACGTACAACGACTCTAATGCACTTTTCATCACTAACCCAAGCCGCCAGCCGCACGGCCACCACGTGCAGCCTGCAGACACAGGCTAACGCAGCGGCCGGCTAGGCAGCCCCAGTCAGCTGTACTAAGGTCACCACCTTCCATAACCCATATAAATGAGTTACTGCTCATTTTGCTATCCCACGGAGGGTAGAAGGCTGAGTCGACCTAGCTGGCAGGCTTCGCACTGAGATGGTTTACCTGCCTGCAGGCAGTCACCCATCGCAGTACTAACCAGGCCGGACGTAGAGTAACTTCGTTTCAGCTGAAATGCTTTACCAAATACGCCACGCCACCCGACACAGGTGAATCTCAGCCATGTTTCACCTGCGCCAGGGGGATAGAAGGCTGACTTGACTGAGTAGTTAAGTTATATACTGAAATGTTCTACCTGTTTGCAGACAGTTACCCGTCTAGGTGGTGAAGTTCTTGAAATTTCTTGACTTTTTTCGCCTAAAACTATGGCTACTCTGATACTGATATTGCAGTTAAAAGATCCGCTATACATGAGTTTGATTGGCATAGAGCTGACTTGTATTGCAGAGTCGACAGTTGCTGGTGAAACGTGCTCCACTGTCGTCAGTTTCGTGGAAGGAGAAAGTGGAAGTTCTTTGGAAGATCTCAGTGCATCTGCTGTTCAGGTAATTTTCCCCAGCTGCGGGCTCTTCTGTCAGTGTATGTTTGTGTATTAGCTTTGCAATATGTCTGTGGAGGTAAATTCAGCTGCTTATGTGAGGTTTGTGACCAGAAGCACTTTACAATCTTGCAAGTTGCAGCTGATTGGCATGAGCTAATGATACTGCACCATTGCATCAGCAAACAGTTGGACCTGTGGAGCAGCCAGCAGACATACAACCACCTTACTCAGTGACACCAGGGGCGTGTCTGGTAACTTAGCGGCTATGAGCGGCTTGCAGCTGCTAAGCTACTGTACACTGGGCTATGGCAAGCTGCTGCAAGCACACTGTAGCGTAAAAATTTTACGCTACAACGTTACAGTTTAGGCCAACATCCAGGCTTCTGAACGTATCGCTGTTTAGATGAAAGTTGAAAAATCACTGATCTCAATGTGCCACCGAACAGTATAAAACAACATTAGGCCTAATGCACAATCGTTTTCTTAATTACTATTTTTACTTGAAACTCGCCTATTACAAGCAGCAACAGCCATTTTTAGTGGACATACTGACGTCGCGTTCGTCTGCGCTATCCGCTAACGTAGATTGTTGTCCGACGATAAGTTGTAGCGGCTTGCAGTGTATCGCAGCCGAAATCTCGTAGCCGCTAAGTTGCCAGATGCCTTCTGGCCTTCATCCCGTAGCCCGTAAGCTGAGAGTAGGAGGCTGAGTTGACCTGAGAACGCAGTAGGATTAGAGGCAAGGTTGCCTGCTAATGACCCGTGGTGAGATATGAACTTCAACTGCAATGTGAAATATATGGGTCTGATACTCACACTACACCTGTGCTCAGTTATAGTATGCATGATTTCTGTCGAAGAACTTGATGTTATGTGACACGGTCTGTCTGTCTTCTGTCTGTTGTTTGTCTCTCAATCAGCGGGATAACTTCAGAAGCTAGGAACAGATTCTGATTACAGTTTGTGGACTGGAGGCATTGGGCATGACCAAAGATAGAAGAGATTAGATTTTGCTGCTCCTTTTTGGAGTGGATTATATACTATTTGACCAGTTTGCATGTTGCATTTGTAAACTGTGTCGTCTGTACGTCATCTGTTTTTTGCAGGAACAGGAGGCACTGAAGCAGGAGATGAAACAGACAACTGATGTATGGAGCGACCAGGCAGTGAAACAGTTTACAGCATCTACAGATACAGAAGCCATGACGGAGACAGCGGAAGACACGGATGCACCGAAACAGATTACAGACATTCCGCAGGCTGTGACAGACTCAGCAGAGGGCAGCAAATTAATGAAACAGGCAGTGGAGATGGAGACTATGGCTGAAAATGTAAGCTTACTAACAATTTGGAAACATATTTGTATAGTCTATTCTTGCTAGGTTTGTAAGTGTATAGATATATATA
>Ga0209367_1001510_pt1 | contig 28795 bp, 16 predicted proteins | sample WorMetLIZISLAND2_FD_187412 | JGI IMG/M metagenome (GOLD analysis project Ga0209367, IMG submission 187412) | Marine gutless worms symbiont microbial communities from Max Planck institute for Marine Microbiology, Germany - Olavius geniculatus... ...
TGAGTCTCTTGGAAAGCGAAACACGCGGATCCCATCTTCCGAGCGATTCGAACAGTTTGGTGCCGAACAGCACGGCATTTACACACTACGACAGCTTACAACAACTATACAACTAGTTAACTACCAATAACACACAAAGTGGAATCAATATGGCGCCCACGACTAAACCGGAAATGGTGCGTGGCACGACCTAGTTTTACTCTATAGGCTTTGCCTGGAACATGCCTGAGCAAAAGAAGACCAAGACTAGAAACTGACAGCGCTGCAATAATGTGGTTACCTGTAGTCCTCCCATCTGCAGTGAGAAGAACACACGCCTCTTTACTACCAGACAGCTGAGCTCCTTGCTGCCTGTTGGTACCATCTTCCTCACGCTGCTTCTCTGCCTCAGGAAATTCTACAAAAAAAACAATGAAATCTGCCATCATCAGACAACCAATTCGCCTTTGGTCTCGCTTGACCTCGGCATGTAGAAGCATTAATTCATAACAGCAGTAGCAGTGGCGGCAATATATGCGGCTGCTGCTGCTCCTTTTCCTACTGCTGCAACCATTACACAAATAACATTCTTTAAACGTTTGTTATTAACCTGCCAATTTCTCTACAATAACGCCAGGTAACACCAGGGTTTCAAAATGCAAACTTCTAGCAATTGTTCGAGCAGCTGGTTGGTGGCTTGGCATAGCGGTAAATGCATTTCATCCGATCAACAAAATTAATCTATGCCGGACCGGGTTAGTACTTAGATGGGTGACTGTCAACGGGCAGGTGAACCATCTCGGTACAAAGCCAGCCAGCTAGGTCGACTGCTTATAAACCAAATGATAAAGTCTACTTATAAACTACAGCAACATATTTTTAAAAAATACTGCTATACTGTTTTGAAAAACAGTATAAAAACAAACTACAAAATTTGAGCATAATAGCAATGACCACCGCACAAAATATGAGAGTTTCGCAACAACATAAATGTCAGTCAAAATGTTGCCACAAACAAACTGAGTTTGGAAAATGGACATGCTTACGATATTGGAACGGAACGGGCATGTCTTGATGTAGATGCAACGGAGCACATTCGATGTGTCGACTGACAATAAATGTGCCAACAACAGATGCATCAATCAAGTCTTGCTTGCAGGCCGTCAAGCCAGATTCTGCTGCAGCCAGCATGCCTGACATTACATGTCAATACATCAGCTATAAACTGTGTCCTAATAAATAACACTGACCAGTTAATATATCACTTAATTTCAATAACAATAAGCATTTTAACAATTTACGGCATAGAAATGACCACAACAATGATAAATGCAATTTTTGTTTCAATATGCGACTTCTAAACAAATATTTCAAGTAAAAAATGTAACCTCTTTTTCTTGAGTAAAAATAAGTAATTGAATAATTTAATTATCACCATAAAACAACAACCCTAGGCCGTAATCAGTAAGCGAAGATAAAGATCAGAAATTCATGGAATCATGTTGTCGAGTACCAATAAGCATGGAGTTTCCTTTTTTTTGTCTCCGGACCAGACCTAGCATCTGGAATACATGGCCGGACCATCTAAGAGATTTGATTTAAAGAGCTACGATTCTCTCCTCTGCTGACATTTTAAAACACTTCCTCTTTGCTCTTTACTAATCTCGATGGTGCTACAGTGCACTAGAAACTTCTTGTGCCTCTAAGCTGTATAAACTGATTGTGTATTGTAGTGTACAATGGAACAACCCGACTCAGAACATCTTTGAATAGACTCATAGGTTGAAATGTAACTTATTAAGTTATAATAAATATTCACCAAATTACAACATTTTATTATTGTTTCTGTTGACGTTTCGGCAACCGCTGCTGCCTTCGTCAGAACAACTGTCTACTCAGAACAATTCAACTTGACACTGTTTTTCAACATTCAAGCTAATCAATCACCTGAAGTAGCAGAAATGGTTGTCGTTGGCAGGCTGAACTTGGAATGAACGTCGTGATCAGTTGCCTTGTCACGGATGCCTTCTCTGTCATCAAATGGTAAGCGATGGTTAGTCGCCCATTCGTTGTTATATTCATATGGCTGCATGTATTCCGGATAAATATCGTCGTAAGAACTGCCGTAGAAATCGCCGCGACCAGCAGGTGATCTGCGCCTAGCAGGTGCTTGTTGGTAGGCATAGTCACTCATCATTGGTCCTGGATGCCGTCCAGACCATGACCTCATGTTAGGCTGAAAGAACGGCCTCAAGCCAAACGAGCCCATGTGGTGATGATTAAGCGAATGTGGTGGCGGTGGTTTTGACGTCCATCCTCTATCATATGACATATCCTCGCGTTTCACCTGCACATGTGTCAAGCACACTTATCCTAGTTAACCTTAACCCAACCGTAACCCTAACCCTAACTCTAACACATGCCAAGCACATTCACAGGCAGGCTGGAAGCACATGCAAATAGAAAACAATCGGAAATCGCAAATATCAGTGATGTAACGCCACCTAGCAAATACAAGGGATTAATGTAGTTGCCATACGCATCCGTTGGTTAGAAAGTTTCCGGATCCATATCCAAACCTATTCGCATCCTAACAATCAAAAAAATTTCACCCAAATTGTTTCAATCTTTATGAAAAACAAACAAACATCAAGCAAACAAACAACATGCCAAAAAATATAACACCCTTCTTAGGGAAATGTAACAAACACAGCAGTAAGGCATAGAATACTCACTGTGCCAAAGAACAACTAACAGAATGCCAGCAACTACACCCTGTGTCTCAAAAAATATGTGCCACTTTTATTTTTTGAATAACTCCACGACGAAACATTGTCCGGTTTCGAACATCTTTGGCAAACAATTTCCACAAACTATAACTTCTAAATTTCACAAAGCAGTATAGCAACAATATAATTTGAGGTGGCAAAAACTATAGTCATTTATGTCAACATTCTGTTGCATGCCAGAAATTATCGAAATCCTCAAATGTTTCTCAGAGTTATACCAAAAAATGAAATTGGCACATTTTTAAGACATGGCGTATTACCCGCTTTGCAGTACTGCTGGGGACAGAAAGCAGCTGGCCTTTAGCACGAAACACAAAGAAATCCAACTGTGACTCGGTGGTCCTCATTACGAGATCTGACGACATCTCGGACTTTGTGGTGTTAAAAGACCAGATCACACGACCAGTGCTGCCGTCTACTACAACAGTCTACAAACCACGGAGGCACAAATGACGCAAATGACATGGACAACAACAACAATGACAACGACGATAAACCCAGTCCCACTTGTTTATAGAGCTGTCAAATTAACGCATTTACTTAATGCGTCAACACGTTAATAAATTAACGTGCATTAAAAAACTTAACTCACACACGCAAATTAACTAAATTCTGTGAATGGGGAGTTCCAATATTCCATTAAACCACGGTTATTTGGTACCATTGGATAGGGCACTGGCAATTTCCTATATGCTGTGTATTGTAACCATGTTTATATCAACAACTGTACCATGCTCAACCGCAGTCGGCTAAAAAGCAAGCGCAGAGCATAAGCTGTAGCAGACCGTTGAATAGTCGTAGTCAGGATAGATGCCGTGATTCAAATGAAGCATGAAATCCAGAGTGTCATCGTCATTGAAATATCCCGGTGCCGGTGAACTGCAACCACCAACAGCCACTCAACAATGTCACGACAACATGCAAACCAAGACGCAATTGCAACCAACACTACTTCACAAAGTGTACTGTTTATGAGCAGATCAATTATCAAACGTTCGTTGCTACTGAAACTGGCAAAATAAAACCTATAAAAAATATGAACAATATACGATGCTTTTTGCAGTTTTTCATTTTGTTTTTCAGTTTGCATTTCTTAGTTTTTCACGTTTTTAACTAATATATGTAATGTGTTCTTGCAGTGTGTTTTGCACTTACATCATGATAATCTGTTCATCATGATGTGATATATGATATGCTACGATGAATATACAATAAACTTCAAATCTGTGATGCAGAATGATATATGTACATTACAAGATAAGATAAGGTCAGATAGTAAGTAATAAAAATGCTGGGTTAAAAGAACAGCAAAATTCAGCAATCGGTCAGTGACAGTCAATCATGTGCTAACATGACAAAAACACTCAATACAACTATTCAAAACTGTTTGGGTCGCACAATACTCCCAGCATTGCACAAAATCTATTCCACAACGATGTCAAACAACTCACTGGATGTCATGCAGTGGACAAAATGTGATGCAAAACACATTAACCTGTACGACTGCATTCCATGGAAGTCGGCAATCCAAATCGGCTTCAGAGTTTTGCCGTTGTACAGTGCTAAATGTCCATCGAATGTCAACAACAAAATGTCTGGAACACCGTCGGCGTTTACGTCCACACAAATAGACGGAATCATCACGCCGGACTTGGCACTTCTACATCATAATGACACAGAGTCTGGTTAAACACATTGCACCAGCTTATGAGAACAATGCTATCCAATGGTCCCCACCGAGGTCAACCACCTTGTCGCGGTGGTGGGGCTTCGCACCGATGACGTGAAAGATTTCTAAAATCTGGAGGGTAGGAGCTAACTAAGAGCTGACCAAACCTGTGACAGTAGATTTGCTACAAGTTACTAGTGCTCATGTGCTGGTTAGTCTTCGACTTTCACACCGGTTTCGGCTTCATGGCCAACTACGGCTTCACAGCTGTCCACTGCTTCATGGCCGTTACCTGTAACCTTATGGTTACATTTGGGGATGCGCATTGGGCCGAGCTGATACAGCCTCAGCGCTGGGCAGGTGTCACAGCCTGACCACCCCAGAGGTAAGGTAAGGTAAGGGCTATCTAATGGTGCCCTTATGTGCTGTACAAACAAGCTTTTTATAATCAATACTCAGAAATATTATGAATGTAGCAGAAAATCTTTAGAAACAAAACAGCGTCACATAACACCAGATCCACCACAATATTTTAAAATACGAAACAAGAACCTAGCTCTAAAATTTGTTAAAAATAGTTACAACCATGTCAAAAAACAGCAGCAGAAACATGAATTTCTGTCCTAGTATAGAGTTGAAAATGCAGATAGACACAGATACACGGTGTCCCAAAATTAGTGGCACTCCTGTTTCAACCATGCCTAATTCAGTTTGTAGTTCATAGATTTCAACAAAATATCGTACACTGCACTATCTTAACATTACTTACTATCACACCCATTATGACGTACGCACTTTACCATGTGTGCTCGATGTAACGTCATTATAACACCAGAGTTTGTTTACATTAAGATATGTTCAATACATTGTTATCGACAAAGGAAGCTAGCAGCAGCGTATCCGCTTTAGACTAAGAGCTTGTTTTGAGGCCAACGGTGGCCACTGGCCACTTTAAGCTCAAACTTTAAACACAACTTCAGAATGACTGTCTCAATAACTGTTTCAAATTTTGTAAAAATCTATTAGATATTAACGATTTTACACTAACTTGTCTGTAGGGGTGCCACTAATTTTGGGACATGGTGTATATACAACCATGTGGCTTTTGTTTGACATTTAATTTTCAACAACTGCAGCAAACCGGACTGGTTCCAACAAGTAAACTCCTGCAAATTGTTATGACAGAAATTGTACAGTCCAGCAAGCAAATCAACAGAATTGGAGCACTAAAGGGAAAATGTCTACATAGTTGATAAGCAAAAAACAAGTACACTGAGGACTGCATTTCTCACGGCAAACAACAGCACAGACCAGACCTGTAGATCTCATGGACAAACTCATTCTGAGTTGCAGGAAGTGACTTCCACTGGTCGTACTTTCCGGACGTATTTGGCACGTCGGCATCCGAATTCAACTGTTTCACATAGCGGTAGAAATCCGGAACTGAAATTGTCAGAAAAGCTCCTGCAATAAAACCAATTGATCATCATTGTAATATCCTCACTGCAACAAAATAATGATAACTCTCTCTGTATGTGTGCAACAGTTCAATCAGCGAGTCACATAATGCTTGTGACTGACTATCCAACGTCACTTGTAAGCCTGTAAAGTACAGCTGGCCACAAGACTTTGACTCGAGTTATTTGAAGAAATGGGGGTTGCATATAGAGCTCTTTATGAACTAGGAAAATTCACCTGCCATATGGAATCACGCAGTTACTTGCCAGTCCTACCAGCCGACTGGTAAACACCCCGTGCCTTAACCTCAAACAAGCAGGCTGGTATGCGGAGTTGGGCAAAACTAACTTTGCGTTATAAACTACAGTTGCTGGAAAACTCCTTCTTTCAGTGGTAAACAAAAATCAAATATAATGCCACAGAACACCATGGACCACTCATCATTCTGATTGCTTTCTAGTTAAGAATATGCATTGCATACATTATTGCAATAGTATTTAAATGTATATCAATGTGCCCATCAAACGTTCAGTGATCATTTATTATACCTCATCAGCAGAAAATTTATTTAGTCAATTTATGACTACTGGCACTTATGGCAGGAAGCTTTGCAAACCTGGATCTGAATTGTAAAATAAAAGTACCAGCCAGTACTTAATTCCACAAAATTCTGTGAAAACGTAGGAATTCTGCAGAAATGAGAAATTTTTGTGGCTCGGCTGAAAATTCAATGGCATGTGGAAAACTGTGGGCTCTAATAACTGACCACCATAATCAGCTATAACATCATCATCTTCATGCCTGAACTCTGGTAATGCTACCTGGAACAGTTTCTCCACCATGTCCGAAGAGAATGTACACTGAGCCATCATCCAACATGTGAAGACTAGGTGACATGCGAGTCTCGAGACCACCGGGCATGGCAAGATAGCGACCAACGCTCTTACCAGTTGCTCCATCCAAGAGAATCAGTCGACCGGCAGAGTGCTCACGCTCCTACAGACACAGGTTCTAATCACTGTTCTATGTTATTTCTGTGGATGTTCTAACAGGCTTCTCTATGGATCTTGTCTGTCCAAAGCTCCCCACTTAAAAACAACAAGCCACAGGTCAATCTGGAATCAATTTACAGTTAAAATTAAAGAGCATTACAAGTTTATATACATCAGCCAAGAAAACTTTCAGTAATGTTTTCACACCAGTACTTGGAATTATGGAAAAGCAAGCACTGAAGTGCTAAATACCAACAAATCTAACCTTATCTAAAAAAATACTATACTGCACCACTTAGCCAGATTAGAATTAAATATCAATTTATTACAACTGGCGCTGGTTGCGTTTCAGCAAATAAATATCTCATCCTATCTTATTTTCCCTGAATTAAGTATGTTGATAATCGACCGCAGTGATATCGCAAACTTGAAGTGGAAACTTGTTAGCTTGTTGAGTGACCAGCAGACAGCAGACTCAAAAATTGTTTACCTCAGTCGGGAACTTAGGATCAGCGCTGTGTGCTGTGATTAGTTCGGGAACTCCATCTCCAGTGAAGTCAGGCATCAGGACAACGTTGAAACTGCTCCACGTCGACACAAAATGATCCGACTTCGCCTCCCAGAACACGGAACCTAAGTGCATAAATACTATGGCTGCTACAAACTAAAAACAATTCTGATGCATTAATTTAAGAAATTAAACGATTACTTTCGATTAATTTTTGTAGCAAAAATACCCACAAAAGCTGCAGAATTCAACTACTGGTTGTTGTTTTCTTTTGAAAACTAAAGCAAAGTCGAAAAAGTGATGCAGTTGCCTACAAAAAAACTGTGTAGTCAAAGCTCATGAAATGCAGACTGTTAAACTAACATTATACAAGTACAAATCTTGATGACATGTCTTACGCAAAATAAAACTAGACTACAAACAATGATTATCTGTCACTTTAGCCGGTTAAAAATCCAAAATTTTAATCAACTTTAATCCATCAAAAATTTTATTTCATTAATTTTTAGTGATTAATTGACTAACTAATCATTACTTCCCACTGCCCAGAAAATACATCAATCATCACACTACAGCACTTAGTTATAACATTGGCAGAGACTGACTAATTGATAAAAAGTGACTATAAAAAAATTTACAGGCATTAGTTATGTGACTTCACAGAAAACTGGGATTCACTAATTAATGAAATGCAGTATAAAAATAAATACCATACCAAAATTACAAGTATTTCAAAATTGAGACCAAAGCTTCAAATATTACAAGTTAAATACTCAAATAATAACCTCAAAGCAAAAATATTAAATATAACTGCACAATGCGAAAAGGCATTAAAAGAATTGTTTTAGTTTTTCCATTATCCAAGTTAGCAATGCAATAGACAAAGCAAGAAATCCAGCATTGGCTGAAGTGTGTACCGTTTCGTGGATCGAATGCGACAATGGTGCTAAAACGGCCGGTGCCAATGCAGTCCATTTGTCCATCTTTATTGACGTCAATGTTACCACAATCGAGCTCAAGCATCCAGGCATGGGTCTTCATTGTCCACAATACCAAGCTGTCATTGCCACGCAGTGCTATCAATGCGCCCAAGCACGGATACGTTTCTCCTGAAACAGAAGTACATTAAATAACAATGACCACCAAAGTAATCGTAAATTTACTGCAGCAAAGGCGATATCTATTGTTCATTGACAACTAGTTGATTTGTTTATTTATTCATTGCAGAGCGAGAGAGTGAGTAGGGTTTTACGTCCCACCTGACACAGTATAGGTCATTTTAAGGACGGCTTTTCCAGGCAATGTACGTACACATGATAATAGAACAAAAAGTTTAACCTTTATCAAACATAAAACCTAAAATCAACCTAAACCTAAAATTGTAAGAACTGCCAATCCAAAGTGTGCATATGTAACTAACAGCAACGGCAGTTCCAATACTCTGTCCTCTTATCCTCCAGCCAGTCACCAATGTCTGAATGCTGTCTATTGAAGGACAAGGGGTATTCATCACTGACATTAACGATACTGATCACAGTTAATTAAACAGATAAGAGCAAAAACACATTTGACAGCCCAAAAAAGGTGGCATAGAAAGCACTAGCAACTAACTATCATCTTTGTTAATACATGAGACCCAAAATATACCATTCACAGACAAAATAAAACAAAGACATTAAACACAACAATAAAAATCAGCCATATCCAGGATTAGCTCCAGATGGGGCGAATCTTTTAGCCCCAACAAACACTATAAAAACCACAAATATTTAACATAGTCATGTTATAATATAATGCCACTATTTTAAATTACGTAACCAAAAATTAGGTACGTAGACTCCATGATAATGGCCATACTGAGTTAATAATATATAACCTCCAGGAATAGCCCAAGATAAGCACAAATAAGTTACAAATAAACGACCAAATGAGTGTTCTGGGGCTATTCCTGGAGGTTATATATAAGAGCAAAGCTATCATTCTATAGACGTATTCAACTATGGAAACTACAAGCTTACTGGATTGCGTCATTCTAAAGAAGGTTTTTGATGGGGCCTATATAGAAAAAAAGGATAGGTATTTTGGGCAAAAACACAAATACATTACAAATAAACGACATAATAAGTGTTCTGGGGCTATTCCTGGAGGTTATATATATGTTCATAACTGAATGAGCCGCAAAAATACTGTGTTGAGGCTTATTCAGCTATGAACATAATTATTATACTTGTAATAAATGACCCCAAAAAAGTCCAGCCCCAGTTGGGGCTAAAGTTGGATAATGCCTAAAAATCTTTAACACAGTGAGGTCTCTTCATGTAGGTGCGATAATCCACTGTGACATAGAGTCATCAAAAACTTTTTTTACAAAATGTCAACTTCATTAAAATTAACACAGTACAATGAAAATGAACAAGAACTCAGCATCTTCTTGTTAACTGTGCAGTATACCGACCCCGCTGTAGGCAGATTTCGCTGAATGATCGCCGACTGGAATTATCATGAAAGAGTTCATCTATGGTGGTGTTTAGCCATCGTGCAACACTGAATATAATATCTAGCTTGCCATCACCATCCACATCAATAAGACGAATGCACGATTCAGTACCTGGACAGAAGAAAAACTTTTAGCAGTCACACAATTCACTGGTGACCACTTGTGCTGTAATCAAACAAGATTCAAATTTGCAAAAAGTGCCACTTACAACAGAAAAGCAGTAATCAAACATGGGCCAAAAGAAAAACAGTTTAAGCTACTTCAATACATATGAGCACTGACCTTTTGCTAATTATTAGAAAGTAAAGGCATGATTTTGGTAGGTCAGAACGGCATAAACTCTTTCAACCTCCACTCACTGGTCGGCGACGAATTATTTCGTGAACAGCCGACAGCCATCCAAAATCACGAATGTTAACAAAATGCTAATTATGCAAACAGACCACGCCCACTACAGGCTGCAATGGCTCAAAACTAGTAACCCTAGAATTTCCTGTCGTAACTGGCCAGCTTCGCGATGTTCTATTAATAGCTTTAAAGCCGAAACAAAAAGTGTAAATAGCTACTAGCGTCGGTTGACTTGTTTGGCGAATACTGTTCGTTGGTTAGCTCAAACAGCTTTCAGAAATCACGAATGGTTGCGCAAACGTAACCACGATCGACCGTTCAACCTACTGAAATCATGCCTCAAGTTAAATGGTTAAATGCTATAGCTCTTCATAGGAAACCCATCTCAGAGCTACGGAGGGTCACCCGTCGTATGGGATCATACAGTGTTACTTGCCACCTGACACAGGTGAACATGCCGCACCTTAACCCTAGCCAGATATGCAGGTATTCGATTTACCTACCCCAGAAGGATGGAAGGCTGAGTTGACCTAGGCGGCTGGTTACATACTGAGATGGTTTACCTGCCCGCAGGCAGTCACCCATCCAAGTACTAACCCAGCCCAGCGTAGATTAACTTCATTGATCGGATGAAATGCATTACCACTACGCCACGCCACCAACTCGTACAGCAGAATTATAGCATTAAAAACAGTGCATTTGACTACTGAAGTTCTGACATTCTATCATAACAAGGCACTATGTGTTAACGGCTACTAATGACTTTTGAAAAAAGCACCAAATAAATAGTTAACAAACAGTTACCATAGTCACTGTACTCTTTCTTCCAGTTGAGGGTGGGCAGAACATAATGGTTAGTGCGATATGCTACAAGAATGGAAACCAGCGTGGCGATAAGGCTTAGCAGAAGAATCAATAAGATGACTGCCACACGTCGACGATTAAATATTCTTCTGCAACGCCATCGTGCTGTTTTGACTTGAACAAAGTCACTTCCAGCCGGTCTCTTTGAACTCACTTTACCTTTCTGCAACAATCCTTCTAAAGACGCATCATCTACAGTTGTTCCACTTGATATGCTTTCGTCATGACTGTTGGATGCAAAGCCGTTACGGTGCAATACAGCGCCCTCTTGCAGAAAAACAACATCTTCTTCCACTTCCTCGTCACTTGGGTCTTGAGCAAGCTTCTCATACTGAGTCGTCTTGTGTGCTGACTGTGATGCCGTTTCCACTGCTCCGGCTAGCACAGTCATTTCACAAACAATCAACCATCATCATAAGCAAAAAAGTGGCACACTGAGAATGCGAAGTGATTAAGATCACCGATCAGCGAAAATAAGTCAGAAGTTTAGTATCACCAATCGTTGATTTTAAGCTTCTAGGCTAAAATCACCAATCGGTGATACTAGCCGTGTGAACTACAATCACTGACAGGGCAAAACCGTGATATTTACACATACCCAACCCTATGTACTTTTGTGATAAATGTGTTATATGTGTATAAAACAATTTGTTCAGAATAAAAACTTGCATGAAGTTAGGTTACTGCTTTCTTCTTCTTCTTCTTCAGTAGATAGTCAAACTTCAACTTGCTGAAGACTCCAGACTCCAGTCGGGTAGTTGACAGTGTGAAGTGTAGACATGTTATGCCAACAGTCACAATGCTATAATGACTGTCGTCATGTCCCTTGCACCTCACGAAAGGGTCGCGACGCCCTTTCACCAGTAAAGGTGGAGTACCATTATAATAATTTTAATAGCCTACAGGCCTAACACAAACCAACATGTAATCGAAAATAAAAAAATAGGACTACTGGTATATAGGCAGCATTAAATAACAATGTTTACAAATAACTTTTAAGAGAATAATGTTCATAATTATGACTCTAAGGCATTAGTAATGACATCTGACGGAAGCTCCCACAACGACGGAAGAGAGGTAGTTAGCATCTTCACTGCTCAGCCATTTATAATAGTCAGCGAGTAGCTTCTGCACCAGTTTAAAAGCGACGCCAAACATATAGGTTCTGGAGTATATAATAACGTACCTACTACCTAGTTTGCATCTTAGCATCTTACTTAGATGCCCAAAAATAACGGTGTTATAAATAGTAGGATTATGGATATTATAAAAATCTTGTAGAACTTATGCAAATGCCAATTAAGCTTCATCAATCGATGATTTTAACCTTATTTCTTATTTCCACCGATCGGTGATCTTGGCGACAAAGGTTTAAATCACTGTTCAGTGATGCTAACCTTCTTACTTATTTTCACCAATTGGTGATCGTAACCGGCCCCTGAGAATGGGGTCGGCCAAGGTCTGATCTGATGTACCAATGTTTGCTGTACAGCCAAAAATAGTTCACGTGGCAAATCCAGATGGGAGAATAAGAAGGCTGCATCCTCGTGACTGGTTGTATGTGACGGGACCTGGCCTAGTGTTAGGTTTAGGGTTAGCAACAGGGTTCATAAACAAGCATCTGGCTCTCGTGGCCCTAAGCTACGGGTATGACTAATTACCACAACGGACCGCAACGGACCGTAAATGAACCAAATGTAAATAAAATCCTACAGTCAGTCAGTCGAATCTAATTATGCCCAAGCCTAAATAAATTCACTAAATTGCGTTTCTGCGCGTCGTTTTGCATAGACTTACTGTGTTGAGTAAAATTTTGGCATATTTGCATTTTAGGCCTATTTTATAACGTCGACGACCGCCTCGCCCGTCGTGTTTGATTAAATACAATAGCATAGTGCTGCCTACTAATGCGGTCAAATTTTATATTGGTGATTTTTGTCTGCTTTTTCGTCTTCATGACGGCTCTGCCCTCAGTGCCCTGCTAGGGAAATGTAGCTTCATCCTTGCATACGTCGCTGGACGTCAATGCACGGGGTTCCGTGAGTAGCTAGACCTACAGCGAACGCGGCCATGTAGCCTATATCCAGGGTGCTAATTGCTTGAGGCCTATTTCAAAACGAAGCCGTATAAGATTTAATAGAAACCTGCATTAATTAAAGAAATATTCATGTAGGACTCATATAGGTCACAACTACACCTTAACACCTTAAGTGGGACAAACTTGGAGCTAAAAAGCTAAAGAGCTAAAAAGGTGAGCAGGGTCCGTTGCGGTCCGTTGTGGTAATTAGTCATACCGCTAAGCTACAGCAAATAGAACAACTGAAAATAATGGTGCAATACTTATTCTGGGCAAGTAATAAACTAAGTGCATACAGAGCTAGTCAAATATCACAAATTCAGAAAGAATGCAGTACATAAACTGGCATCGCCAGTTATCACAAGAGAAGACACGGCCATATGGTATTCACTTACCCTTTCGTAAAACCTTTCCAATGGTGTCCATCGTCCAAAATTATACTGATGCACTTTATATCAAAGCAAACAACATTTTACATATTTCCTTTTGCAACCCGACACCATTTCACAAGAATAAGCTAAAATATTCCAGTTGTTTACTTGCATTCTGAAAATTATAATAAAATTTTATCTATATCTACTTTTAGATACAAAAATTTGCAAAGTAAATAAGTAGGGCTCGTTGAATAGAAATATGGGGGGGTGCGATTACCATATAAACTAAAGCAACGCGACATACCGGTAACAAAATTATGCGGCATTTGTAAAATGTAATATAAATTGCAATTAATTTTTTAAAGTAAAGTTCTACGATAACATATCATGCACGTAAAAAATCAAAATATATTAACTTATAATACTCACTACGTTACGTTAATTATGAAATTTGGGCTTGTTTTGTGCTATTATTCAGCGGAAGGCGTGGCTGGTTGCTATGCGCCGCAGATGTTGATGTTGATGTTAAAAAAGAAGCTTTAAAAGTCTTGTTTATGCAGAAACGTATTTGAAATGTTGCAGTCGTGTGTACATATGTTCGCTATTTTGTTTTTCATGCCTTTAGTGACATTTGGTGGTATGTAATTATTACCATTTAACTCAATTCATGGGATATAAACTGGTGTCCTAGTTGAATCTGGAACGGCTAAAATTCCGCCGCGCTATGTGACGTCCATTTGCTGGAGCGGCGGAAATTCCGCACCAAACTCAATTGCTACGTTTGCGGAAACCGGAAACGAAGTGACCAGCCTGTACGTTGCATCTTGGAAATGGACTGAATTAAATAAGGGCCTATACGCTAGCGTTTGTTGTAGCACTTTGTTGTTGCCTCACTGCAGCAATCTTTCTACATTTAGCCTAACTAGCAATCAGTTTGCTGCTTAATGACGGCGGAAATTGCGCTAGAAACCTGCGTAGTTGCTGGAATGGCGGAAATGTTACAAGGGCTGTCTGCAAGGCTTGCCATTTGAAAATGAGAGGGACTCCCTTTTGAATTTATGGTAAAGGTTTATGGTTCCTGAAACTAGAGTCTTCCAGGCAGTCGACAGTGAAGATTTGGTGATCCTAGCTTGCACCGTTTTTTACCGATCCACCCATGTGATGGACGGATGGACAGACAGATGGACAGAATTGTGATGGCTAAGATGTGCTACAGCAGTAGCTGCTGTTGCATTTAAAATTGTTGTCATACATCTATCTTGTGTAGCTGCTGAGATATGGAGCATCAAAAGTCATGATGCATTTAATATATCATGGCATACATCATGACTCTGACCTCTCTGCGTCACTGTCCATTGAGTGTCTCAACTTTAGCGACAGAAATTTGACCATAAATCCTGACTTCTATGGTGTTATATTGTTAGCTGTACTTGTTGTGTGGCATTGTTGTAGAACTGCAAATAGAAGGTGCTGTGTTGGTAAAGCCTCGTGCAGATGTTGCGATCAACTGTACCTTACCAGTTTCATCTGTACCAGTTTCTCCTGTCCAGTGGTACAGGAATGGTAGGCATATTATGGCTGGCTCAGACTACCATGTGAATGAGCAGAATGGTACACTCACCATCTACAAAGCTGGTATTTGCTATTTTACTGTACATTAAACAGACTTTGCTAGTTACTAATATATGCATATTGCAATAGAGCTGTAATAATAGCATACATTCACTAATGTGCTGTCTATGTAAAATATTGCTAGATTGCATTTTGACTGAGATAACCTACCTATTATGTGATTATATTCCATCTGATGGATTTTAACCATGTTTCTGAATGGAAATAGAAGTGACTCTCTATTCATGGCTTTTTTTGTAGGGTCACATAAGTGACCTTGATCATTGCTGTAGTTTTTGCATACTACGGTGTTTTTAGATCTTAGGCCTACTCACACAATAGTCACTGACTATGATGATAGCTTGGTGAAATGAGTGTTCAGTGGTTGTTGGAAGTAGGTCACTCAGTTTGAGTTAAAGCAACTGCATATGGGGTAATGCCCATTTGCTAACCCCCTTCATGGGTACTGGGTACTCTGTAATGTGCACAGTATTGTTCTAACTAACTGTTAGTAGAATCTTTCCACTTTCCTTTTTTCTAATTAGTTTGTAATCTCAGCTGTTTTATATGTTAATATGTCTGTTAATTAATTTTATGAAAGCATCGAACTGCAGAATGTCACTATATGCTGTGATAATTATTTTAGGTGAAGACGACATAGGAGTTTACGTGTGCAATAACTCACACGGTGAATCTAAAGTTGCCATTACTGGTGCGTATTTGACAGTGTTTTGTTTTCCCATTTTTAAAATTTATACATAGTGTGGTAACATGAATGACTAGCTTAATTTCTGTTCAACAGGATCGATTGCCATTCCCATAAGACCACTGACCAGCGACCACCCAATATATAGATCTAGCTCGCCATGGTAGTTCATTATAAGAAGTTGGTAATAGATCTATTGGTACAGTGTACACATTGTGAACATGTACTTTACATGTTGTGTTTATTTTTCTCAGAAGTTTTATTGCATTTATATCTGTGTAGTATGTAATATATGTATTGAAATTGGTTTAATTATAGCTGGTTGTAAGCCTCTGTAAGGCATGCTTCAGCCATAGTTTACAGTGCTGAGAATTGTGCGAGCAGTTCACATTGACTCGAGGTGTACTCTATTCTTACTCTCGTTTACACTCCACGACTCCGGTGCATGCTAAATATGGGCCACTGTTATTTCACCTTACCTTTGGGTAAATTGGGGCAGCAGGATTATTAGTTTACTGCCCAGCGCTGAGGCTGTATCAGTTCGGCATAATACACAACCCCAGTCTACACTAACTGGCTGTAATGCTGTAGATGGCAGTAAGCTGAATTTGGTGTTGAAGCCAACAAGAAATTTGAGCTAATGCTCATGAGACATGCAAAAGCCTTTAGCACTTCATGTTTGCAAGTTGTCTTCATCTATGTCTATCTATTTCGTCGCAGTTCACTGTTCTGCCGCTGAAAATTGCAAAAATATCACTAAAAAACTTTACGTACTTTTGGGGTTTAAGGTCATTCAAGGTTATCTATGTTGATACCACCAAAAAGCACATCACCAGTGCATCACGTCTCTGCCTATGTGCAAGCGTTTTTGCACTAGACAAGTGAATAGCGCAAAAATCACCACTTTTTAGAGAGTACCCGTCTTTGACACCCACATGGTGCACAGTGCACACACAGGCCTCGTTGAATGTGGGGGTCAGGATGTGGACTGCTATAATCTACATTAAATGCTGAAAATTTTATATGCTGGTTGTTTTGGTCTATCTCCAGCCATTTTGGCGTGGTTCACTCTTGAAATATGAGTCGCAGTTTGAAATTGCGAAAAATTCACTAAAACCCCTAATTTTGGGGGTTCAAGGTCATTTAAGGTCATCAGTGTTGACATTTCTAAGAAGCTTGTCGCTGGTGCTATGATAAGCAGCATGTCTGTGCCTATCTGCAACCATTTTCGTGCTAAACGAGCCAATAGCGGTAAAATAACGTCCTTTTCAGGGGGCTGCCTCTTTCTACCACTCACTCAAGGGGAACTTCCTCACCCAGTGGCATGAAATTTTGTTATGAAATACTAGAAACTCTAGGCTGCTATCATGTAATAGTGAAAACCTCAACACTTTGTGTCACCTGGTCTTGAATCAGTACCGGGTCGTGACGGATGGACAGAATTACCATAGGTAATAGGTAATACACCCTATAGCTATGCTAGCTAGCTCTCGCACGTAAGAAGTTCACAATTACTTAGCACTGATGACATGTAATATAGTTGTTCTGCTATATGCTGTGCTGTTAGTTGAAGCCTGACCTCCAGATTACAAATCTATCGTGTCCTTTGAGTCACTAAGCGCCACCACCACGTGAAGGTGACAGACCATGGTAGGCTGTGCCAGTGTTAAATTGTTAGTTAAATGATTGTGTGTGACCGGCCGTCCATCTGTTGCAGCTGCTGCGGTGGTTAAGCATTTCTCGGAGAAGTCACGGGTTCTCGTTGAAGGCGAGTCTCTGGAGCTGGAGTGTACAGTATGGGGCTATCCACTGCCACGGGTCACGTGGACCCGGCTCACTCGGTTGGACTCGGCCGCCGTGGAAATGGTGACTGGAGGACGGGTGACACTCGGCAGTGTTGACGGCGTCGTCAATGCTAGTCTGACAGTCACGGACATGTCGATTGATGACTACGGCATGTACATTTGCATTGCACACAACGGAGTTGGAAATGACAGCGAGGCCATCCTCATTCGTGTTAAAGGTATTACTGCACTGCCTAGTTAAGCAGGAAATAACAAAAAATTTTTGGTTGGTTCTGTTTTTCAGTTAGGAAAAATTACAGAACTTTATGAAGCATTTTTGACTTGATAGAATGGTAGTCGAGTAATTTAGAGATTGTCCCGCTATTTTTTCTTGGTCAGAGTCGGCGTAACTTCGAACACTTTGTTCGATCTTGTGGCAGAAAATTTTGATGTTGCGAAGTCAGTGAACCAAATCCTTTGTGACTTCATTTGTACCTGTACTCAGAATGTATTGTGTTTTTTTTTTAAAAAAAGGTTACTAAAATGGCGTAGTTTGTATCTGGCTGTTTGATTGGCAGGCATTGACAGTCGGTGTTATGAGTTGTGATTCTTGCTATTGTAGACAGGCTGGCGCCACTGTGGCCGTTCATTGGCATCTGTGTTGAAATAGTCATCCTCATTATCATCATTATCATCTATGAGAAACGCAAACCGAAGCTGGACGACGCTGACAACAAGGTCGTGGTGCAGGACGGCACGCCAAAGTATGCTAATTACGCTTGCTCGCTAATCAACTTAATATTATTGCGTTGCTGAGTTTGAATCGGTCTTCTGTGCTGCGATGCTCTTAGTTGCAGGGTTTGGTTTTTGCTGGCAGAAATGGGGCACTCTGGAGGTTCAAACGAGCAAAAGTTTGGTTTGATGTGACAAGTACTTGAAAATGGTCATCACATTAATTTTTTAGCGCAGGTAGAGTAATATGTGAAACTCGTACTAAGTTATTTTATTTCAGAAGCAAAAATTTACCAGCAAATTACAACTTTGCTGCACAATGACTGTACATGAATTATTATGTATATTTTTGTACGGTATTAGTTTTGTATAAAAAAGCACACAACAAATTTTAAGTGACAGAAACTTTTTAAAAATTGTTTTTTTTTGTAATATGGTTCAAACTATCTTTGGCAGAAACATGCCAAGCCAAGTTGGTTGACAGTTGTGTGACAGTAACCATGGCAATGCTATACAGAGCAGAGCTGCAGAAATTAATGATTAACTGCTTAATTACTCATTTAATTTTTCTTAAATTAGTCACATCATTTAGAAAGCATTGTAAAGTACCAACTGGTAGGTTGTGCATGTTTGTTGAACGTGATCTGTAGGGCCCGCAGTTTTCTGTGGAAAATTTTACCAAATTCCGCGGGCCAGTTAACAAACTTCCACGGCTCACCGCCGCAAAATTGTCCAAATTTGTGGCTCATTGCAGCCTTCTGTTTGGGAGTAAACTGAGCTTTATCCTGTTAGAAAACTTCAGTTGTTGAACACTGGCATTTTGCTCAGGGCTGGGCTGCAGGTCAAGGAAAATTATCGATCTTTTTCTCTTTTCAAAATTGCAGTCTGTTAAATCACATGGTGCTGATTTACGATTGCGACTTGTTGTGATGTTTATTAGTAGGTAGGGTTGTTAATGTTAACCGATTGACCGGTCCTGAAGCCAGGACCCAACCGGAAACTCTCGGTCTGGTTAACCGCCAAATGGAGCAGCTTAGCATCTTGACTGCCGCGCAGTGAGACATGTGGCGCCGTGATTTGCTGGCCCGCTTTTTTCCCCTCCCCCTCTCTGTGTTAATCACAGAGAACAATGCTCAGAGAGTGGCCGAGCTGCGTATTCATCATGGCACATCCATCACTTGTCCTCCGTGTGCCAACTGAAGTTTTTGTAATTAGCCTAACTAGGTATCTAGTAATCACTTTGTGAACAAACAGTAATACTGTGAGAAAGTGTTGACCTCACGACCGACCATCCAGACCTACCATCCACACGCCGTGCGGGCATGGCTTGCCCTGCCCTGCCCTTCTCTCCACCCCCCACTCAGTGGACAGAAACGGCCACCATCCAGTGCAGATTATGCAACCACTCACATGCTTCTTTTATGTCTGTTGTGTTAACTTTGTGTTGGTGGAATACCACAGACTGTGCTTGCAGTAGTCAATTAATGGTTGATGACCGATTGATATACAACCAGCAGTATTTTATTACAGTTAAATCTACCACACTGTTTATTGGTTACGTCATTCTTCCATTGCCATTCACTGTAGTGCTTTCCCACGTAGCAGCGGTGGTATGATCGCAATGGCTACCCACTTTCTTGTCATGTATCGTCAACCGAATCACTGAATGCTGCATAATGAGGTATAGAAGCCATCACACAATTGCGTGTGCTTCCTGGCGCCAGTAACTTCCACTGCAAGGCACCTGTCAGGTGAAACCGCCAGGCACGGCGACAACTGACACCATGTCAGTGCCACGCTGTGGTCTTGCTCGCCAGGCTAACTGCCTTCTAGATGTTTACCTAACAATAGCACTTCTCTCTGCATGCCCAGCGGGCCGGCGTGCCGCTGATCCAACAGTCTGTCCTTTTCAATTACCAATTAGCAAACTTGACGCGGCGCCCGTTAGTAAGCAAAGAGCTTATAACTACGGTTAACTGGTCCTTGTGTTTACGGTCAATCGGTTAAAATGAATGGGCGGTCTTAGCAACCGTATTAGTAGGGCCCACACCCCCGCAGATTTAGGCAGTTCAGTTTGATATTTCCGCGATATAGGCCTACATGTATTTAGTCTATTTAATTACGTTGTCAAGCTGACGATTGTACTAATCATCGGTCATTTCTCAGCTTCTGCCACATTCTGCAAAATTTTGCGGAAATATCAAAACTCTGTAGAAAAGGGCAAATTCCGTGGCTCGGTCGAAATTCTGCAGCCCGCGGAAAACTGTGGGCCCTAATAATTTGCCTACAAGACTGGATGAAAACGAATGTGGAATTTCTTTTGCTTGTTTTTAGGGTGGCCAACTCTAACGACCACAACGACAAGGATAATGACGTGAGGCATAGGAAGTGAAGACGGCTTGTTTAATAGATGATCGGCCGACCACAAGCTAACGCTGTATCTAGAGTGGACGCGTTGTTTCTAATAGCAGATTTGACTGCTGTTTCCCATGTTGTGCATGAATACCATTTCAGCTGTTAGTCTGATCTTGAGTGTTGTGTGCGCTGCATTTTCGGTTTCCAGTTGACTTTTTAAACTTCCTGGATTTTTTTAACATCTTTTTATGCTTGGCAGTTTTTGCAACCAGGAAGGTTTTGGATAGTGCTTTGCTGGCGTGACTGATTATGCACAGTTTCAGTTCCGTATAGTTAAGGTGCAGTTGCTGGTAATTTTTACTGACTGCTATATTTGTCAGGGTTCCTCCAGGTCAGGGAAAACTGGAAAAATTCAGGGAATTTGTGTGGTCAGGGAAAGGTCAGGGAAAAATATTATTTTTCAAAAGTCAGGGAAAATGATCTTGGATCATGCACACTACAGATATCTCTGATTTTTTTGTGTCTCCAAGTATTTAAAAGCAGACAAATTTGCGGCTTCCATTGAACATACAAAAGCTAGAAGTGTTTCAGCTTCGCATGGGGGTTTGTCCCCACCCTCTGACTCCCTGACCAAGGGTTCTGTTGTTCGCCTATTGCTCCATTATACTATTTCATTACCTCGTGATATAGTGTACCATTTCTGACATCCTTGCGATTGCGTTATTGTTTTGATAAGGTCAGGGAAATTGTCGTTTCATGACCTGAAAAGTCGGGGGAATTTTGCTGCAGAAGACCTGTAGGAACCGTGATTTGTTTGAGATGTGTGGTTTCCGACAACAGCTTATTTGTGCACATAAAAACATAGTTGTAGTTTGTTATTGTTGTCGGCAGTAGTGACGGCAGTATTGTTTTCAGTGTCGTTCCTAAGTTTTTTGTCCCTTTTTCTGTCAACACGATAATTCATGAACCGATGCTCTTAGCATGATGAATTTTTGCAGGAATATGTGTTCCAGCAATACCCCGTTTACACGATCAACATTGAGCAATTAGAGCGCACGTCGTGCACGTGTATGTTGAGTGCATTTGCTGGATGATTGCTTGATGTTTGCTTGATCGTGTTAATGGGGTATAACTTATTGAATTTCAGAACTCAAGGTCACATGGGTTTTGTGCATTTTCTGTCTGCAGCAATCTGTGGATGGTACTTGGCCTTGAGGAAGGCTTGACGATTTAGTGTTGTGCATCGCTTTATGGTTTTTAAAAACTGGTTACAAATACCATGCATCTGACATCTATGTTTGAACTCATATGTTACTAACGTCTGTTCAGTGTGTTCGGTGAAATATTCAGATGTGAGAATGTGTAAATTGTGAATGTTATTGGATTATCTCCGAGGAGTTTAGATAGACTATTTTAATGAATAATGACGTAGTTTGTAACTTGTATCACTTGCACTCATGGTTCTTATGGGGAAGTCAGGGAATTTTAAGAAGTCAGGAAAAGTCAGGGGAAAATTAACGAATCAGGAAAAGTCAAGGAATTTTACATTCCAAAGTCAGGGAAAACTCAGAGTCAGGGAAAGTCATGGAATTTAAAAGTACCTGGATGGAAAAGTTAACAAAGGTGCAGAAAAAAATTCTGAATTGTTGTATGCACACTGCGTACAACAATTTAAAATTTTTCCTGCTCGCTTCATTCGCAGATTATTTGTATCTCCACTTTTAAATTTGTTTTGCCACCTTTTTTCTAGTGTGATTGCAAGCGATTGAAAACCAACATTGGTATTTTGTATAAACTAATTAGTCAGGGAAAACGATTCATTTTGTCCTGGAAAGTCGGGAAAAAGTCAGGGAAAATGAACTCTGCAGAGTAGTAGGAACCATGTGCACTGTAATTTCTAGGTGTGCTTTGCTGTGTCTATTTCTATAGCTATTCACGTTGTTAGCATTTCAAAGTTATTTGGCATTTATGCTTGAATTTCTTTGTATAGTATTTATTTATTTATGTCGAGTAGTATTCTGATAAGTGAATTACAAATTTACTTGTTAATTGTTTTGAATTTTTCACACGTCGAGAGAACATTTAGCCGGTTTACTGCTGCACGATTTTTTGACAGAAGGATAGTGCATACAGGAAACCGTGTGATGTGATGGCGTTTTGCCATTTAATTTTGAAACAAGCAGCGGGGTTTGGCATATTGTTTATTTATTCAACTACACGCTTCTCTTACGATTTTTTTTGAGTTTATTTTGATTGTGTGATATTTGTGTACACCATACTGCATCTTTGATTGTTGTCTGTTAACTGCACTCTCATATGAGAGTTCTTTCAGATCTGCCATTTTGTGCTGGATGATTTTATTGTATTTATTTACTCATTTTATGTATAATAATTGTGATTTTGTGAGTTATTGTTGCATTTTTTTTATTATGTTGGATGATTATTCATATATGTACCGGGTGGGACAAAAACGGGGCCACTTTGTTTTACGGCTTGTAAATTTGGAAGCATTCATCAGATTGGTGCCACATTTGGCACAAATTAACATTATTTCATTTTCACATAATTTCGCAGTTTGTTTGAATCATTTTTGGAAAACAAGGTGGCACCATCTAGCAAACGACAATAGCCATAGTAAGTGATGACTTTTTCAATGATTTTATTCAGCGTAAGAAAGATCAGTAAAACTGATATCACGCTAATTAATGTTCCAGGTCAGGAGAAAAAGTAGAGTTCTCAGTGTTTGTTTGAAACGTTTTGAGGGAAGAATTAGGCCAGGACAAGTGTGGACCGGCTGCTGAAGAAAATTAATTCTACTGGCATGACAGAACGTCGAAAGGCAGTGGTCGTCCACGATCAGTTTGCACATTAATTTTGGAAAACATCAAACTTGTGGAGAAGGTCATTTGCACTGAAAAGTGCTTTGCACATTTATAGAAAAATCCGTACTAATTGAACGGGAAATGTACATTTTACGCTCGTCTGTTCAGCGGATTGCAGAGCACGATATTCTGCTGAAGATCTGCCAGCGTTTGTCAGGTTACGGTCATTTAACAGGTGGCACCACTTTATTTGGAGCATCTGCAATTTACACGGTAGTGTGGTGACATAAATTAGGTGAGGTGAAAAATGAGTGCACCTCACATAATTCTATCGTCTTGGCCATCTGTCTGCCAAAAATTATCAAATTTGCTAAAGATTTGCCAAAGTTCAGACAAAAACAAGTTGGTAAATTTTTTTGGCCCACCCTGTACTTGTTATACTCAGCAATTAGTCATTTTGTGTTGTGATAGTTGCTTTTTTTCTGTTGTAGCTAATGTGTTGACTTGGAACTGGATTGGTTTAGCTCTCCATATGCATAGATTCTAGTTACAGTGCTGCTAGTCATTGTCAGTGGAGGTATTATATGCGTGTGTATATTTTCTCATATTTGCTTCGGTGCACTTTCGTAACCAGCAGCGGGTTTTACTGTCGGCTAGAATTTGTCTTGACGACTTTGTGGTGTTGTAAATAGTTGCGAGTGTGTTTCTTTGTGTCTTATAGGGTGTTTACACGATCCAGCAAACGTCCAGCTCCATTATAACATATGGCAGCAAACGTCAAGCATTAGCACGTGTATTTTGAATACATTTGCTGGAAGTTTCCTGGATCGTGTAAACACCCCATTGGCCAGCTGTATGATGTATACTACAGTATACATGTACGCCATGTGCGTGTAGACTAAGACAGAGTTTCAAACATGGCTCTATGTGGACAGACTGGAAAATGTGTCAGTTTGTGGTCTGTAGAATATATTCATTTTAGGTTCACTCGTAAACTGATTCAATCTTATAAAACTGATCTCTGTGCGTTTGTGCTTACGTTCGTAAGCCTACGTCCGCAAAAAGTTTTTTTCCGATTCAAGTGAGATTTGGTATGCAGGTAGAAAACCCGATTCCAGATCAAGGTCACGACACTTTAAAAGTTTGTTTCCTTCACCATGTGCGATGGGAGCTGGCAAATACACCGTGTCTCCAAAAAAACTAAGCAGATTTGTTTTTGTCAGAACTGCGTCAAGTTTCCACCGATTTTGATAATTTTTGGCAGAAGGATGGCAGACGATCCAAATATATGCGAGGTGCACTCATTCTCCACCTCACCTAATTTGCGTCATCACCTTACCGTGTTAAACGCAAATGTTCCAAATTGCTACATAACGCCGAATGTTGTTATCTGCAATAAACTTTTAAAGACTTAATTAGCGCACAATAAACAAAAGGTGCTTTATTTAGCAAAAGTATAAGTTCCTATAACACTTGTGTTCAAAATTGTCAGAACTTGTGCTCGAAGTGTGCCCCACGTGCACGGACACAAGCGCTCAGACGGCGGTGCCACTGGCTGATCGCGGCATCAATGATCGACTGGTCAAACTGCGCCCACTCATTGACGAGACGCGTTTTGAGTTCATCGATGTTCATCTGACAATTTTGAACACAGGTGTTATAGGAACTTATAATTTTGCTAAATAAAGCACCTTTTGTTTATTGTGCGCTAATTAAGTCTTTAATTATTGCAGATAACATTCGGCGTTATGTAGCAATTTGGAACATTTGCGTTTAACACGGTAAGGTGATGACGCAAATTAGGTGAGGTGGAAAATGAGTGCACCTCGCATATATTTGGATCGTTTGCCATCCTTCTGCCAAAAATTATCAAAATCGGTGGAAATTTGACGCAGTTCTGACAAAAACAAATCTGCTTAGTTTTTTTGGGACACGGTGTAGAACTGATTTTTAAGCTAGGGCACAATGTCTGAATTTTGTCCAGCTGAATTTGCAATATTTGACCTGTAACGGGTAATGCTGCAAGACACCAATCCGTTCGGGATTTCCATGAGATGAATCTTTTGTCGTCAGTGCTTCTTAGGACATAGTTGAACTAGTTAGGTTTTGTTTATAATCACAGGTTGCATATATCATGGACGAAGCAAGCTTGCATGTTGGAAAATAGCTGTTAACGTTTTGTCTGTAGTGTACATTAATGATATATACAAGTCTGAAAAAAAACTACCTCTGAAGATGTATTAGAGGTTCGGTTTTTGAGACACAGTGTAGTTGGTGTTTGCTGAACAAAGTTGTACACCGTTAAGTGGCCGTCATAATACGCTCCATTATGGGTCTTGCGTATTGTTCGTTAAAAGGCATGGAAAGCCAAATGAATGTGTGAGTGTAGTTTGGGACCTTGCAGTAACCAGTTTGCTTCAGAAGGTCAGAGGTCAGGATTACTGGATGTCAAGGCATGGCAACATCTTTGATTGATTTTCATTGGCTCGCAACGCTGCAGGTTATAAGGGACCCTTATTTCTCACAAATGAAGACAGATGAACACAGAATTTTGCGCAGTTATATTAAAAGCAGTTAACAGCTATGCTAAACGTTTATGACTTACACCAAAAAAACCAACATTGTTAAGTTGTTGGATCCTTTTTCGTCTCACTGCAGTATGGCAAGCGCAGTTTTGGTACGCGTAAATGTGTCAAATTCGATTTCGGTCAGAGCTTTGTCCCATGCTCAGTGATTCGACGGCTGGGAGGAAATACCGCATCCAATTTTCCATCTCCACCACTTTCTGCGGCGTCTAGCCAATTTTGTTTTCGAGTAAAAACGGTTGGTTGCCATGACAACATGGGTCTTCAGGAAAAAAATTTACATGACACCATTGTATAGCCCGGGACTGAAAATAGGGAGTAGGTGCAAACAGCGCGCAATTATCTTTCACGGGGGCCGAGTTATAGTCAATTTTGTCCCAAAATTCTTTGCCATGGCAACAGGGGTTGATAGGGGTAAATTTAAATAACAACGTTAGATTGTCCGACCCCGAAAATATGGGGGTAGATAAACACAGCGCGTAATTATCTTTTACGGGGACCGAGTTATACCGTTTTGAAGTCCCCATAGGCCGTAATGCATTTTTTAAATTGGGGGTGAAATAGGGTAAGGAGTTATCAGATTTTTTTTATCTTAAACAAACTCTATCTTACTTTTCGGGCCCCTAATCACTGCAAAATTTCATCAAAATCGAATCAAAATTGCGGCCGTGGGAGTGTTTACAGACAGAGTGACAGACAGACGCAAGTGATTTTATAATCTGTCCCTTGCTATGCTATAGCAATGCGACAGATAAATATGCGAGCATGACGTTCAAAGCCAAAAATAAACTGCGGTGTGGTAGGCCTACAGCACGGTATGCATGGTCACGATCGTCACAGCTCAGAAAAGCACAAAAGTTCAAGACCGGCTAAAAGCGTCCGAGCAAATTGTGTGATTTCTCTGATTTCGTCTTTCTCTGATTTCGTCCTTGAGCTTCATTGCTGCGTACATTAATGAAGAGTACAAAGGGACATCGCGCGGCTTTTATTTCTGTCCAGTTTAGGCCAAGTTCAGTTCATTTTTAGGCGACCGTACTCAAGTAACGGCCGAGCTATTGGCATGGTTGTCGTTCGTCTATCTGTATCTCCGTTCGTGTGCCTGTAACGGATGTACCCTTGCTAGGTAGGTCTTCGGGGAAATTTTTTACACGAACACTTAGCCATGTGTCTTGAACTCGGGCGTGCAAAATTTCAGCAATCTACTGCAAGGGGAACATTTTCAGATCAGGGGTTGAATGAAAGGGGTAGGAAAAATGTGCGTTTTTCAGCAGAAAACAGGTCATATCTCGGAAACGGTGAGAGATACGGCCAAGGTTGCTGATAATCATTAATAGGAAGTGGCATACGCCTTTTCAGGTGGAAAAAAATCATCGACCTTGGATGACCTTGAAGGTCGCTGACAACCGGTACGGTCGGTTATCCTAGCGACAGCTGGGCTTCTTGTTATTTCTGTCGCTTTGAACACGCCTTAACGTGGCCTAGCAGCGCGTCAATTCAGCAGACAAAGGAGTCGTCGCAGACGCCTCGTCGACAGCAGTTGAGGATGAACTGACGCAGTGGATAGACGTGCTGGGATGACGTGCGACGCTGTCGTCTAGAGGAACGTTGAAGTCGCTCGTCATCGGCCGCCGACTGTAGCACGTCAACAGCGTGTATCATGTCCAACAATGCGTCCAGACGAGACAGGAACTTATAGTCAGTGACATTCAGTGCTGCTGCAGCTTCTCGGCCATTGTTGGTCTTTGCTGTCGAATCTACAGCGTCAAGTCATAGGCCGACATTTACGTACAATTGGTTCACCTTTCGCATGCAGAGAAATACAGCAACAGAAGTTTTGAATATAAGGTTTTCACCTTGTGCATAGACTAGGTGTGCGTCGGGGAATAATTTTTAAAGAAGAAAAACAGGAAATCTGAGCTAACGCTCGTGAGACGCGCAACAGCATCGGCAAGTTAAAGTAACTTCGGCGCAATTCACTTTTAAAATATGCGTCACAGCCCGCAATCACGCTCATGGTCGTACAAGGTCATCGATTTTGGTAACCGTGGAAAGCTCGTCAGCACTATGTTATGATAGGCGCAGTAAGTCTGAGTTTATCCGCAATCGTTCTCGCGCTATAGAAGAGTTAATAGCAGTAAGATAACGATTTCTAAGGGGTACCCTTTTGTCGCCCTCGCTTGAGAAGAATCCCCGCAACCAACGTCATGAAATTTGCTGACAAGATATTAATGACTCTACGCTATCAAACGGTGAAAACCCGTAGTCTCTGACCTAGGTTTGGTTTGGTACCGGGTTGTGACAGACGGACAGCGCTTCAGATTCGATTATCGATTACTGGCGCTATTGACTGACTGACTGACAGACAGATTGATACGGTAGCTAGTACGAGCTTAGCTCTACGTGTTGTCGCTATGTTATGTCTCTTAATATGATACTGTAATTATATCACCCAGGCCCATCGAGAGCCACAGCCGGGCCCGGGGAAACATTCTCCCCCCAAACATTTTCGCGGGGCCGCTCTGTGGAGAATTTTTCCAATTTTTTTTTCAAAACGGTGCATTCTGGTGTAGGCTATACTTTATATTTCTGAGCAACTGTGGGGCCCCCAAACGTCGCGGGGCCCGAAGGGCCGAAGTGGCTTACCC
>Ga0209367_1001511_pt1 | contig 28782 bp, 24 predicted proteins | sample WorMetLIZISLAND2_FD_187412 | JGI IMG/M metagenome (GOLD analysis project Ga0209367, IMG submission 187412) | Marine gutless worms symbiont microbial communities from Max Planck institute for Marine Microbiology, Germany - Olavius geniculatus... ...
CCCCTTCCCTCCCTGCATACCGCCGCGGCATTCAATTACTCTCCCTGCTGCGCCCCTGGCGCATGTTGTATACTGATGCAAGCTATCAAAGTGTCAAATCTTGGTGGCCCAGACACAGAGCAGACATCAATCCACGGCAACAGAGCGCGACATGGCTTGGCTGATTGCACTGTTGATAGACTGCTTCCCGGCATGTGGCGTGCATGCTCTGACCTTCATCTCACCCCACAGTGCAGACATCAAACACAAATTGCTTAAGCTTCTCCACAAATATATAAACGAAGTTCAAATTTAACCCAAATTTTAACAGTTAAAATTTGAATTTGGAAAAAAAACGAATTTAACATCCCTAATAACACCACTGGAGCAATTTCTCAATAGGCACACATTAGCTGCAGTGGCTGGGCAAGAAAACATTATGAAGTTGACAAACATTAGAACATAAATTTAAAGTAGCAGTTGTCAACGAATGTCAACACCAATGTCTTTGTCTCAAAATCAATCTCAAGCAAGCATGCTCTTGCTTTCAAAAGTACTTGGTCTTAATTTTAGTCATAGTCCAGCCTTGGTCTTATCCTTGCCTTCTTAGCTGTGGTAGTATGTTACGGATCTTAGTATAGTACAATACATCCTGTTTTAGTTTTCTTATAATAGATCCATTATCACAGGTTAATTTGACACATAGCAACTTTTTACTTTGATAGCAAAAGCTATAAGTATACTTAGTTTTTTTTATTTACGCACTCAAATGATGATAATTTGCTGCTCGAAACTCACCCACAAACATGCTAAAAAAGTCTAATTAAAAAAAGCTTTCATCGGCCTTGATCTCAATCACAATGTCAAGTTCTTGGTCTTGGCCAACATCTTTGAAATTCTATGGCACTGGTTTTCAGTTCTGTGGTCTCAGTCTCGGTCTTAGGATTTTGGTCTTGTTTGAATCACCGGTAAGTACACAACACAATACACTCAATTCATACAACACTCTAGTCAAAAAAGGGACCAACACAATGTAGCATCGACGATAGTACAAAGCCAACAGGAAACTCTTGAAATAGCAATAACTGACTGTTGGCATTTATGGAGGCAAACAACAAAACCAGTCACTGACCAGCTTTTGGTCCACTCGTCGTCGAGCGAGTCTGACATAACCGAACGCACCCTTGCCAATTGTCTGCAGCGTCTCATATGCAGCACTGTAACCCTCATTACCAGCGACCAGCTGTGACTCGTTACAACTGGATGCTGTGCTCGTCTCCACAGCCTCGGCTTTATCTTCAGCATCACTACCAACATCTGCAACCTGACAGCAGATCACATGACCCAATCAGTTTGTAATTTAAATCACCATAGTGTACAATGCCAGGTTTTAACAAGAAGCCCAGCTGTCGCTAAGATAGACAACAGCACTGGATGTCAGTGATCTTCAAGGTCATCCAAGTTTGATGAGTTTTCTGCCATTCGAAAGCCAATATGCCACTTCCTGTTAGTAGCAACCAAAACCCTATCTTGCACCATTTAGCCACAATAGCGCATAATGGCCTTCAAGGTCATTGAAGGACTATAATTTCCATTGCAACTGACAGGGCATATGCCACTTCATGTTAGTGATTAATAGCAAACTTGGCCGTATCTCTCATTGTTTCCGGGATATGGCCAATTTGTACCTTAGTCACACACGACACTAAACAACAAACACTGCTCTTCAGAAATGCAAAGATGAGACAAAGATGAACTCACTCGTACAGAGTTGTTTATGGAGTTGTTGGTTGAGTTGCTAGCAGCAGATGGTGACGCAGAGTGCGCAGAACGATGGTGGCAGGATGACGGCTGTGAATAATTGACAGAGTACTGAGGGTCCAGAGAAATCCAAACACAGATCACTGTGCGGCCAGTACTTAGCACAACCCGACGTACTTGGTAGTTAACATCTAACACAACCAATGCATTAGCATGTTGTTAGCAGTTAACGCGAGTAGAGTAACAGCTAATACAGAAAACTGAGCTACACACAGGTTTGACTACATAATTGCCAAATAGCTGCCTTTAGCTGGACACATTCAAAAAGTAAGATTCAAATAAGATCAGTTGAGAGACGGCAGCAATGCAGCAGCTTCGGCCCTTTTCTGATGCTGATTAATTAATAAAAAAACCTTTGGAATACGGCATAAATTCTACAGCATTGCCCAGCACACTGCTATGCTGAATTCTACACTCTACAGAGATTTGCAACATTCCAGTGTACAACACAAAATTCAGAAAATCAAGGAAAAGTGCAAACCCTGCATATCTGTCTCATATGTAACCGATCGAGAGTCAGAAAGCCTCTGGCTCTTCTCAAGTTCAAAAGTAACAAAATGTAAAAAAATACACATACAATAAAACAGTGCTAAAATTATCTTGAGAACTCCTCAGTAGAAAAAAACAACAGAATAAGCAGAATAATGACGACATTGATGCAAAACGTAAAAATTCTCAACTTGCAACAAATGACGTACATATATCAGAGCCATCACTATGCCGACACAGTCCACTATAGATGCCATCCTGCCAATGAATGACAGAATGATGCATTTGTGAATGTTGTGAACAAGCGCTTGGTGTTGACGTTGAACCAGCTGCGAGACCATCAACAGACAAAGAAGTGTTAGTGCTACAATGACGGTGAGAGTTGGTATGCTGAATGTCGACTGGTGGCTGTGTGCATGAACATATTGCAGCACAGACAGGAGACTCAAAAATGCATGCAGAAGAAATCACATCTGGTGTGCTTATTACATGATGAAGCTTCACAACTGGTGACATGGTCTCGGCATTTCTACATGGTAGAGATTGTTCGACAACAATATTTTCTTCATTATTTTGCATATCTACACATTTCTCAGAGATGGTAACTCTGTCTTGTGTAACAGGAAGCTGTGTTCCAGCCACAGAGTTGTCACCTGTATCACAACTATCTGCACTGCTATTGTCATTGTTATTACCAGCAGTTATTAGACATCTCGAGCTAAGTGATGAAGAGTGATCATCATCCATGCAACTGCAGTTGATGTTTGGAAAAACCAGATCAGAATCGCCAGCTTTGCAGTTCTCACTATCATCAACATCTATAGCAGCAGCATCTTTCAACATTTTCTTCACTCTTTCATGTCTTGTCAGTACATCCTCCTCCTCATCATCATCATCTTCATCAGCAGCAGCAGCACAAATAATATCTACATTAGAAATGTCAGCATCTGCGCATTCTACGGCACATTCAACATTGTCGTTACCACTGCTGTTCAAAATTATGTCAATTCCTGCAAATGGCTGCAACAGCGCATCGTCACCAACATCTTTTGCATCACAAGGCTTCAACAGGGCAACATCATCAACTTCTATATCAATGTTATGATCGACATCATCATCGTCAGTAACATGATCAGATATCTTAATAATTGCTGTACCAAGATCAACATTAGCTGAATTGTTTATATTATTATCATGATTACAAATGTTCTTCACACATCTCCTAATTCTCTCGTGACGTTTTAACACATCTTCATCATCATCACGATTGTCCTCATAAGATAACATCATAAGATCTGCAACATTGGAACCAACATCGGTTGTACTGGGATCATTATCACAATTACTATTGTTCTTAGTTCTCTCGTGACATTTCAACACATCCTCATCATCATCATCATCATCAACAACTACAATAACACTACCATCACTTGATGAGTCAGTAAGTGTCCTTTCACTTCCGCCATCACCGTCCTCATCAGTATCGTCACCATCGTCAGAGAAAGAACACTCATCAAGTTCTTGGTCTAGCAGCTCAGAGCTCAAGTCTTCATAGCTGTCTTCATACGACTCCAGTAAGAAGTCCAACATCCCGGCAGAGACAGCACGCTCAAGGTCCTTAGTGGCAAAGTCCAGATCAAAGCTGTCGCTGACGTCCGCACCACTCGTGGTAGTTGCATTCAGAACTAGCTTACCAGTATCATTATCAATAATCACATCGCTGGTATTAGTGATCATATCACTGGCAGTAGTTCCACTGACAACTGGCTTGTCATTATCGCCATCAATCACACACAATTCTTGCAGCAGCTCCGACAACTTAAGGCACGTACTGTCCACTGTTTGACTTCGATTTCGTTGACTGTTCTCTTCATCAGCAGCTGACTGACAAGTGTCAACTTCTTTGTCACCATCAGCAGATGGAATCTCTTCAGCTGTGGAGAATGCAGATGCTAATTCCACGTGAGGATGATCTCCACCACTTTCATTCTTAATCTCTATTGGCTTACAGTCAGGTGATGTGGTTGACGCATCTTTATTACAACTTAGTACCATATCATCAGCTACGTCATCATCATCATCAGCAGCAGCAGCAGCAGTAGTGGCGATGACAAAACACTGACAACTTACGGGACTGTTATCAGTAACTACATTTTCCTGATTACATTGCCCTACTGTGACCACAAATTTTGACTCAGATCCGGCATTTGACACTGACTTTTGGTCAAATTCACAATCCTGCAGTTGCCTCTCACTCACAAACGGGTTACTAGAACATTGTACCACTGCCGGGGTTGAATAACACTGAGCATGTGGTGTGCTACAATTGCAGTCAGATGATGCATGAGAATCCGGATACTGCGATTCTACCAGCACATTAGCTGAAGACTTTTTCACTTCTATCTCAGATGATTCATTATCTACAAGTTCTGTTGATTGACTGACATCATTAGTGAGAGACTGTTGAACACTGTGCGGCTTGTCTGGTGATGTAATGACACCGGCACACAACGAATTATCATAATTGCATACATCCGACTCCTCGAAACTCATCGCTCTGCATGCTGAATTTCCAGACAAAATTTCTGACTGTTCGAAATCTTCGGTGACAGAGTTTTGCTTCTGAGCCATTTCACGAAGCAGATCAAGAAGTATACTTGTAATATTCTGAAAAACAAAAACAGTTAACCAAAATATGATAAACAAAATATGCTAAATAAAATCACAAGTTGGGTACCCAAAACAATGCCAACTTCAATTTCTATTTAACAAAACTACTTTTCAGAAATTTTTGCTTTTGGTTAAATCAGGTGACACAAACAAGCTGTGAGAATTACTATGTCAAGATCTTTTTTAACAAAAAAAACTTTGTTCTGTGGCCCAACTGCATCAAAAAATGCAAATAAAAATAAATTAGTAACAACTATGATGCCAGTTTAAACATAATGTAAAATGCATATCATAGCATGTTACTTAATAATGATAACAGACAATCAAATGACAAAAAAAATCAACTGACGAAATTAGACAACAAACAGAATTTTAAAATATAAGAAAGGTGGATTAACTTATCCACCTTTCCAAAGAGATCGTTTTGTGTATATCCGAGAAACATGCGTGAAAAAGTGTCATTGACAGACTCGATGCTGCCTTCAGTTGATACGGTAATAAGCCCACTGACTGTCACATAAGCACGCACTGTACCATTGTATAACTTCGTTTCTTCTGCAGCATCAACACATATAACATACGTAGCACAGATCTAGCGCCACTATCACATACTACTCTACAGCAATGCAATTAGCAACTAAATAAAAAAATCAAAACCATACAGTAAACAATAGTCATATAAACTAAAGCAAACATAATTTACACAATTGCAAAATGAAAAAAATTCATTTGAGCAAAGCTTACGTGATGCGCGATAGCAGCGGTCCTGCCACTTTGGCAATCAGTGTAGCACCACAGCAATAAGATATTAATGCATCATGAAAGAGTACTTAAATTTGAGGCCTGCATATTTTATGATTTTAAGAGATTCTTAAAAATGAAGGTTCTATGTTAAAAATGTCATACGCAGGTTGTCCAGGTCCATATCCAGCCATTTCAGCACAGTTCACTCTTAAAATGTGTGTCTCAGCCGAAAACTGCAAAAAAATCACCAAAAACCTCTATTTTGAGGGTTCCACGTCATTCAAGGTCATCGATGTTGACACCAATAAAAAGCTTGTCACTATTGCTTGTTATAATAAGCAGCATGTCTGTGCCTATCTGCAACTGTTTTTACGCTACACGAGATAACTGAGGTAAAATAACCACTTTTTGCGAAGTAGCCGTCTTTGACGCCAGCCTGCACCGGCCTCCTTGAACTTAGGGGTGGGACTTCTAAAATCTACATTTAATGCTGAAAATTTCATACACAGGTTGTCTTGGTCTATCTCCAGCCATTTCATCGCAATTCAGTGCTGAAATGTGCGCTGCATCCAAAAATTGCAAAAAAATTACTAAAAACCCATTTTTTGGGGGTTCAAGGTCGTTCAAGATCATCGATGTTGATAAATCTAAAAAGCCTGTCACCAGTGCTTGTTATGATAAGCTGCATGTCTGTACCTATCTGCAACCATTTTCACACTATACAAGCCAATAATGGCAAAATGACGTCTTTTTTAGGGGTACTCCTCATTGACACCCTCGTTTGAGGGGAACCCCTTCACTCAGGGGCACGAAATTTCAACAAGATAAACTAGAGTCATTGGGATAGGGCACAGTGAAGAGCTCATGATCCTAGCTTGCACCATTTTGATACAATACAGCATAGTGAAGGATGGAGAGATGGACAGATGCCCAAACCATGGCTAAGACACGCGAAACATTCTGCTATCGCACGTAAAACAAATAACAGACTGTGATGCAACCAGGTGTGACATAAAAATACAAGAAATTTGAGCTAATGCTCACGAGACATGCAAAAGCCTATAGCAGTTCAGGTTCAGTAGTTTAGCTGAAAATTGAGGTGTTCACACTAAGCTAATATACAAATACCAAATTCTCTATATGGATCGCATAACGACAGTAGCGTGGCGCCACCTTGTGAATGATATAGACTTGTGTCGCAGCCTGAAATCACCAAAAAATCCATAAAACCCCCTATTTTGGCGTTCAAGGTCATTCAAGGTCACTGAATTCGGCGTCAATCGAGAGCCAGTGTACTACTTCCTATTAGTGATTAATAGTAACCTAGGCCCTATCTCACACCATTACTAAGATACAGCGACTTATTGGCCAAAAATCGCAAATTTTGCCCACCCCCCTCTCATTTAGCACCCTTGTTCAGAGTGACCCCCTCGAATTTATGGAAAAGCTTTATGGTTCCTGGCCAGCATCTGGTTAGAGCTTTAAATTTACATAGCAACAACTTTAAATTTCATACTAGTACATTCAGTACCAGCACAAGAGGAACTATGTTTCAAGCATGATGCCAAAAATCAAGTTTGGGGAATTGCCACAGAAGATATTTTACAGATGGGATGAGATTCCACCCAAATGACAGCATCAAAATATTTCATCCGATGCAATAAATTTAAGTGCCGTGAAATTAGTAATAAATTTAAAATTATAAATGTACGATGTACAGGAGCAAAATATGGGGAAAAACTAAAAATACATACCTGAAATATTAACAGCAGTGCACTTCTGCTGCTGCTGCTGATGACGGTGGTCCACTTCAATACTCAGTGGAAAACTAACACCATGAACTGTTCTTCCCGTAAGCATCTACATGTCACATCATTGTCAATAGTGCAACACAAAAATAAACATTAAATATATTTATTTGTTCATTTACATGATCATCACTTATCATTCAATCCATTTAGTTACAAAACCACAATCAGTTTAGTAATACATATTTAATAAGCATATTTATTCATTCACTTATATAATCACCACTTTTTGTTCATTCTGTACGCAACACTAACACAGTATTTTTAATGTTTTAAATTCCAAAGTAATACACTAGGCAGGATATCCAAAAGTGAATTTGCCTAACTGCAGAAGCAGACCTTTCAACGAACTACATGTACTCAAAAGCTTCGTTTGAAATCTAAACCAAAAAAATCTTTGTCATGAATATGAATATTTCACAGTGGCTAGTCTTACAAATAAAAAAATGTGTAGCAATACAGAATCCAAAGAGACACTGACACAATTATCAATACAACAGCAAATTACTTAGAATTCATGAAAAAAAAACCTGTGAAGCAGGAGCCGTAGTTTCACTGTCACATATAGCAACAGAGGGAATAACATCAGCAATGTCTTTTCCAATAATGTCACTTGCTTGCAAACAGCCAAAAACTGACGCAAACTTGTCATCGCAGCCGCAAATATTTCCCTGCACATGACAAACAGCGTTTAATTTCACACCAGTGAAATTTCAACACACTTGCAATTCATTTGAAAAACAAATAATTTTTTCCAAAAGTCCAGTAATGTTTCTTAACTCATAGCTGCCTAAAATCATCCGACAGTGAAACACAACATCTAGTCACTTCATTACTCTTATTACAGCAAATATATTTCATCTGTTGCACGATGACAGCAGCCTACATAACAGCAAACTAGAAATTTTTCTTAACATTATTACCTATAATCTATGTTTTACTTTATTTACATCACCACAAATCCAAAGTATGTTTGCATACTGCCCATGCCTTGCAACTACATAGACAGCTAAGAGTACTTCAGAACGTGATCCCTGCAGTATGAGCCACTTTCAGCATGGTCACATTTTCCCTTTTCACCAGTAAACACAGCTGTCTTTCTGATCATCTGGACTATTAACCATTACACGAATGAGTTAAGCTCAGAGTAGAAATATTACTGGAAGCTTCCAGCATATAAACAGCAGCTAGGCAATACTATTCCTTCACTATCAAAGCAGACACTAACATGGCGGTCAAAGACAGCATGCGCAGTGACCACGTTGACCGGTTCTAGCACTACGATGCGACGCTGGCAACAGATGCTGCTGTCCGCAGCTGTACCAGAAGAACCCTGGCAGGCCGACTGAGCATCCGGCGTAGTAACCACGTTGTTGAGTTTATAACTCCATACTGAGACAGGCACCACAAAACCTTCTGTGTTGTCCACTGCATCCATCTGTACACAAACAATGCTTACAACACTACCTCACACAAACACACAACTGCTTACAATGGTAAGTGTCAACAATAGCAAAATTAACACGTGGATAAAAAATAACATCCCTGTAGTATAAAAGTGTAAATGAGTAAAGCATATCACTAGATAAAAACTGTCAGATCCCAGGCTTAGGTTAATAATTCCGAAAAATTATTTGCAAGTATCAGCAAAGTGACAAAACTCCCAAATATTCATTAAGCCACTAGGCCGTTACATTATCAAAATGTTTACTGAATCCTGTATGCTGTAACTAGAGACCTATAGAAAAACTATTTCTGTATAAATGACAATATGAATGACTTATTAGCAGAGCACAAAAAAAACTATTGTTACTAACCAAAAGTGCACTACTGTTACTCACAAACAAGGCGAAAAATTTGATTGGAAAACTTTTAAGGTTTACAGAGGTTTAAGGGTTATTTGAAAGCTTCAAAGAACCTTGGCAAAAAAGTGAAACTTCGAAGTTCGAACCTTCACAGCAATATTAGACTGCATGCATGAAACTATCTTCCTGAACAGAAAAGAAAGATGGTCTGTAAACATTGGTGGCATTTATATACAGTGCTGCATTCTGATCCAAGTAAGGCAAACAAGAAATTTGAGCTAATGCGCATGGGATGCACGAAAGCCTATAGCAGTTCCTGCTCGCAAACTGTCAGTCTATCTCCAGCCATTTCGGCGCAGTTCATTCTTGGAGTGTGCGCTGCAGCCGAAGATTGCAAAAATCAATAAAACCCCTTATTTTGGAAGTTCAGGGTCTTTCAAAGTCATCAATTTTGATACGACGAAAAGCTCGTCACTATTGTAATTGTTGAGATAAGCAGCACGCCCATGCTGATCTGCAACCATTTTCACGAAAGACTGGCCAACAATGGTAAAATAACGACTTTTACTGGGGAACCGCTCTTTGATGCTCTTGTGAGAAGGTTTCCTTGAACCTAGAAAATCGAGACTTGAACTGTCAAAATCTACATTCAATGCTGAAAATTTCATATGCAGCTTCTCCATGTCTATCTCAATTGATTTCAACACAATTCACTCTTGAAATGCGTCTCACAGCTCGAAATCGTCAAAAAATCCATAAAACCCCCTATTTTAGCTTTCAATGTCATCCAAAGTCATTGAATTTGGTGGCAATTGAGAGCCAGTGTACGACTTCCTATTAGTGATTAGTGGTAACCTAGGCCCTATCTCGTACCATTATTGAGATACAGCGACTTATTGGCTAAAAATCGCAAATTTTTCCTACCCTCTCTTATTTAGCACCCTCGTACAGGGTGACCCTTCAGACCCTTTGAATTTATGGAAAAGCTTTTACAGTTCCTGAAACTAGAGTCTTCCAGGCAGCCAACGGCGAAGATTTGGTGATCCTAGCTTGCACCGTTTTTGACTGATCCTCCCATATGACAGACAGACATACGGACAGACAAAATTGCGATGGCTAAGATGCGCTAAAGCAGTAGCTGCTTTCGTGCGTTAAAAAAAACTAGTCCTGCCTACCACTACTGCAGACAGCTGCAGCATGTCTCCAGTTAACTCCAGTAATGTCACTGCAGCCACAGCTTGATGGTGTGAAGTTGTCTTCAACACATCGGTGAGCAAAGTACCAACAAGAGTCTCATCAGTCAGGCCAAACAGTTCACAAGCAACATCATTGCCTGTGAGTATCTAAACAACAACAAATCACAGTAGATATCAATTTATCACTTCAATACTGCACAAAAACATTCCAATCTTCAATTCTTCAGTGACGTAATACTGTTGGCTGCATAGCAGAAACAGCATTTGCCAGCCTGTAAAACTTTTCATTTCAAAAACTCCTGATCAGTGATCACTACGTGTATGTGCGTGCATTGCATCATGCATACTCTAATGCACTTGGAGTCTAGCTCTCTGCCTGATCAAAATGCAAACACAGCTAGTCAGCCGGATGCCTTCTTGCTGCATAATCAGCAATGTCAAAGCCCAAAAACACAATACCAGATACAACTGATAACTAGCGGCCTTGAAACTGTTAAGAGGTAAATGCAAGTTTACAAAAGACCGGCTCCAAGAACTCACTAATGTTTACTTTTCAGGGCCAGAATAAGATGCAGTAAAAATAAGCCGGCTATACAAAAAAGACAGAAATAAATGAGTGAGTGTGGACCACAAACAAAAATGAGCGGAATGCAAGCAATTGCTGCGATAGAGTTTCTTATGTACAAACTAATGCTTCTCAGCATCGAGACAAATTCGAATTCAATCTAAGTCAAGCATACACAAGCATCAGCTGAAAAAAAACTACTCCAACAGTTTAATACACAGTTGGGTCAGTCAAAAAATATAATGACCAGACCATATACAGTGACTGACCAGAGTGGACTCAGAACTTATTTAGCATTATATCCTCACACTATGTTAAAATGAATGCAGCAATTTTTCAATCATTACCTCAGACGTTACGGAGTCAATAGTGACAACAGCAACATTAGAGTTACCGACAGCATTGCGACACTGAGCTGACACTGACTTCGACAACGAACAGAAACCATACAATGACGAATCCGACACTACACTGGTGTCGCCAGCACAAACATCAGGCACATCATGCCCATTCTCACTGACAGAAGCTAAAACATTAGGCATTCAGACAATCAGCACCACCATTAACTTGCAACCAGTTTTTAGCAAAAAAAACGATAATGTGTTGTCATTTTAGAACAATTGCGCATGAAATAAAAGTAACCAAAATTGCACAGAATAAGAAAAACTAGTAAATAATGTGTTTATGGGATGTAAGGATGAAAATGAACTACTGACACAATCACAATTGTAACACAAACAACAGCAAAAATGTGAAATACAAATGCTAGAACAATAATCAAAACATCATTGACTTTATTACATAATCTGCTCCTATGGTGACATCTGTTAACAACATTCTGCTACAACTAAACAGCTGTGATTTTGCATCTCTACTACTCTGTCTTGATATTCGCCATTCACAGGACACAGCTTTTCATCTACAGCAAACTATAAAACACTCAAATTTATAAAATATATATGCTAAATATAACAAATGCAGACATTAAAGAACCTTGGTGGTCCATCGACTGTTGCTGTTCAGGTAGTGAACAAGCTTCATTATGATGAAGTAACAAAGTCATTGTTGATTTTGGGTCCACTAAGAGACGGGTTTACTTCAGTACAGTAACAACTATATAACACATACAGAACACACAACAGTAACAGAACTACACCAGCTGACGACTGATTCATACAGCCACTTAAAAACCAGGCTAGTCATGATAAATGGTTAATGTTATGAACTGTTCGAAGCAAAAATATGTAATGTAATAGAGTATGTTTGCTATGTCAGAATGTCATAATGATGTGGACGAAAAGACAACAGCCTGTGTGCACTGGACGATGGTAAATGTGTGGATCTACAGATGTGGCAATGGGTAAAAAAACAAAGATCGATGCAGAGGACATCCACCTTTTACCCATCATATGCAGCCACGCCTCTGGACCAATAAACAGCGTATTAAGCTTGCCAATAGTACACTGGCCGCTGCAGTGCATTCTCCACCCTCACCTTATCACTAAGGGTGCATTCGCCTTGATGCTAGTCGATGTGAACTTTAGTGTACGACACAGAACAAGAGTAGCTTAACTTCTGTGCCCTACCATACACATTTAACTGCAACACTTTACACTTATAGTCTTAGACCTATAAGCAAGTACTGATTTATAACAAGCACAACGCTACAACAGCGGAAAATCCTCCGCGTTAAGTGCTGTCCATTTGCTGGAGCGGCGGAATTACCGCCGTTCAAAAACTTGCTGGACCCACAAAAATTCAGCTGATATACTGTGTAATGATTGCTCTGACAGCAGAAAATCTGCTGTAATACTAAGCGTAATTGCTGTAATGACAGCCAAGGCTTGCCATTTGAGACGATCGATCGATGGATAGCCTAAATCGATCGCATCATTGGCTAGCTAAATCTTTAGAAAAATAATAAATTCAGTCTATTTCCAAGATGCAACAGGCTGGTGGTCACATAGCCACATACTTCGTTTCCAGTTTCCGCAAACACAGCAATTGAGTTTGGTGCGGAATTTCCGCCACTCCAGCAAATGGACAGCACTTAGTGCTGTGTTGTCATTCATGCCTTCATTCACATAATTATGCACCTTACAGCAGCTCAAAATACAGATGACAAATTGAAACCATTACCTATAATGCTGAGAATAGTAAATATAGACCTATAAAAGCAAACGACTAGGCCTAGCCCACCTATTCATAATTAAACTGTTAAATGTCTGCAAATATGCCGTTGGTAATTACTTGTGTTTAGTAAACTGGATTAAATCTATACATATGTAATTTTCTTGCCTAGACAATTTCGTGATCAGGAATTAGGCTACTGTCTAGGCCTATACAGGGTGTGAACTGCGAAGAAATTCACAGCAGCAGACTCCAGGCAACTGCCACCTACAAAGCATCCACCAAGCAGAAAGTCTGCTTTCGTTCATTGCATATGTGCACTGAAAACAGCAATAGTTTTCGGTATTTAGTCCCACCCCAATAGATTTGTCCGTGCACTATACCGTCTATACAATATGATACGAATGTTACACAACATGGTTTAGTCAAAAATAGGTCTTGTTTAACAGATCTATTAGTTTACTTGGAAGAGGTTACTAATTATGTAGACTCTAGGTATCCTGTGGACATTATTTATTTAGACTTTCAAAAAGCTTTTGATAAGATTCCGCATAAGCGATTACTACATAAGTTAGCTGCACATGGTATTAGGGGTGAGTTGTTACTGTGGATAGAAAATTGGCTATCTGGTTGGAAGCAAAGAGTTACATTAAATGGTCAGTGTTCCAGTTGGAGAGATGTTTTAAGTTGAGTTCCACAAGGTTCGGTATTAGGGCCAATTTTGTTCTTAATTTATATTAATGACATAGATGTGTCAGTTGCACATAAAGTTTTAAAATTTGCCAATGATACAAAAATATATAGAGTTGTTAACTCACAGGAGGATATTATAAGTTTACGTAATAATTTGAAGAATTCAGTAAAATGGTCAGTAGACTGGCAGATGCTATTTAACGCCGACAAGTGTAAGATTATACACATTTGACTTAGCAACTGTCATGCTGACTACTATATGTGTGGCAATAAATTAGAAACAGTAGATGAAGAAAAGGATTTGGGAGCAATTGTGTGTAAAGATTTGAAGTGGGATAAACAGTGTATCAGGCAGTAAAAAAAGCTAATAGGATGCTTGGAGTAATAAAAAAAAATTTTACCGATAGATCTAAGGAAACTATTATGCCTTTGTATAGAAGTCTTGTAAGACCGCATTTAGAGTATTGTGCACCAATTTGGAGCCCGTATTAACAGAAGGATATTAAGTCAGTTGAGTGAGTTCAACGTCGAGCAACTAAATTGATTGACGACGTAAGAAATTTACATTACGAAGAAGGTATTGAAAAATTAAATTTAATGACATTAGAAAAAAGAGAGCATAGGAGTGATTTACTAGAAACATTTAAAATTGTTAATGGTTGTTATAATTTGCAATCAGATTTATTTCTTACATATGATGAAGGTCAAAGAAGAGGTCATTCAAAGAAACTATATAAAAAATGCAGTAGATTAGATTTGAGAAAGTATGTATTTAGCAACAGAGTAATTGATCACTGGAATGCACTGTTGACATGTGTGTCACTAGTAATACCATAAATCAATTTAAAAATTGTTTAAAATGGAAACTGCAATCGGAAACACATAGGTAACCTTAGTTATTAGGATAGTAAGCGTTATATGGCATTATGCCTGTGCTTACTTAGGCCACCAGTAATTCTGGTGGCTTCGGTGAAATACAAAACAAACAACACTAGACATGCCATCAAGCGTAAAACAAAACTGTACAAGGGTAGAGTGGAGTTTACTGGGCGCCATAGGAATACATTGCGCCTATTATTTCACATATATGCCGTATAACTACCAATAGGGTTAGGGTTAGGATTAGGGTTAGGTGTAGGGTCAGGGTTAGGTGTAGGGTTAGAGTTAAGGTTTAGAGTTAGGGTTAGGTTATTCCTATGGCGCCCAGTAAACTCCACTCGTCCCCTGTACAATTTTGTCACTAAGCCAGTCCCATCAGAAAACAAAATGTTCATGATAAGCATAAAATACAATTAATAAAGAACTTCACCAAAATAGCCCGCCCGTGCAAACAAATCTACAAAGAATAGTTAAAGCAATTATTATAAATAATTAAATATTTATTGCATAATGGTGAAGGTCCTTATTATTTTTTGCTGCCCCATGTCCGACTATCAATAACTGCATTAGTTGATATTTTCATTTAATTTAACCTAATGAGTGATTAATGTCTAAAACTTTAATCACTGCTGCTTGTTTTTATTGCGTAGTAGATATAAGCAATGTTTTAATGTTTGATTAAATGTAAAAAATGCGAAACCCTCACTAATAATTGTTGTGGTAGTAGTTTGTAGCATGGTTTTGTAGTCAATGACCTTCTAACCTGAACTGGATTTTGGTCAGCTAAAGTGCTGATATGGTAAGATATTGGTGTAAAGCAGTTGACGTTGTCCGCAATGCCAGCGTCTTCGTGAACCGTAACTGGAAACTTAAGAATCAGAAAATGGTGGTGTTGCTCCTGGCTAGTCGGAATAGCCGGGACGACCTTGCCCGTTTCGCTAACGTCACACGCCTGAATTTCATGACCGTTTCCAAAGTCAACAGTTCCAGACCTGACTATTGTGTAACGTCATTTTAGAGTCCATTTTCAAGCTCACCTGAGATGCAGTTTCACATTTAAATTAGCATTTATAGTATAATTATCATACGTATAAAATATGTCATATATATACTCAACTTTTCTTGCTGTAAATGTTTACTGTTGCCAGTGTCATTATTATTTTACATTTATTTTATTTCTGGTTTTAAAATTAATTTAGTTACATGATTAATAAAAAATGATGGGAGAGCTGTTGTGTACTGTGGTAGGCCGGTGAGCAGCCTAAAGACTGGTGGAAAGCTGCCAAGTCTATGTACGAGTTCACTGCCACAGACATCGATGGCCAGGAAGTCAGTCTGGACAAGTACAGGTAGCAGATTGTGTTATCATGGACCACAGTTATGTAGCACTGCATGTCATATCTGTTAAGTTAGCTCAAAATTGGACAAATGATAGCTTATTTGCATTGCTGGAAGCTATTTGCATTGCAATTAATTGAATCCACTGAGGAGTCACGGATATCTGCACATTTAACTAGGGCTGTACGAAAATCACGGTGCAAAAGTGAAAAAATCACAGCATACTTTTAGAAAAGTCGCAAAATTCACGGCGAATTCACGGTGCCAATTCACGGTCATATATGGCATTAAAAAAAGTCTCATTGACAAGCATTTTTGTTCTCTGCCTAGTCAACAATCAGTCATGTATCGTCGTCTCACAAAATGACTAACATTAATCGTTCTTATAGGCCTAGTAACTTTCAGGAACAGTTTTAGTAACTACAACGGCTGCAAATGATTATCATGGTGATCAACGAGGTCATATTAGGGTCAACTTTCAATGTTTAACAATCAAATTTTACGGATTTTGACAAAAGTGCAGCCCGTGCAAAAATTCACGGCAAACGCTAAAATTCGTGGCAAGCGCCAAAATTCATGGCTTTCGTGAATTCCGTGAATTTGCGATTTTCATCTAGCCCTACATTTAACCCTTTCGCGACGAGCTACATGGGAGCCACGTACTTTCCAACTGCTCTCGTGGCTGTGCTACGTGGGACCAAGTAGTAATACAATGGCCGGTAAATAGCACTATTAGGCTTAGGGATAAGTGCCTTAGCAGGCCCCTGGGTTACGAAGTTACTTCGTATGTATTCACCAGGTGTTGCCACCCTTACTGATATTTTTAGTGGAGTTTGGGTAGGCAGCAGCTGACTTCCCAACATGCATGCACTTAGGCTGCATCACAGCAGTAACGACGGACAAAATAGTTAACACATAATAGCATATTTTTTACTAAAATGACTGTTTAGCGTAGAAGACACGAAAATGTTTAGGAATAGTGAGTATGAGTTTGACCTGACTTCACAAGGTTCAGGTATTTGGATGTATGGCTTTTCAACCGAGGCCGAAACTGCAGAGAAGAATGAAAATGTTGCTGAATGCATAAGGGTGGGGCAAAAAAACTTTACGGATTTTGACAAAAGTGCAGCCCGTGCAAAAATTCACGGCAAACGCTAAAATTCGTGGCAAGCGCCAAAATTCACCCTAAAATTCACCCTAAAGTTTTTTGCTGTTTTCTTACAACTGTTTGGAATTTTAATATGAAATTTTACAGAATTATTTATTGAAACATTGCACATCTAACTGCCAAGTGAAATGTAATTCTGTTGAAACACAACAAAGTTATAGGCTTTTTAACATGACTGAGTACCGATTTTTAGCATTAAAAATGTTTAAGTTAAAATGCTATTTAATTTTCAAAAATTGGTTACCATGTTACAACTGATGATGTAATCATTAATGTTGCGATAAACAGTAATTTATTTTGTTTAGAAATTATCGTTCCTTTAAAGCAAATCGTCGGCTGTTCACTGGATTTATCTTCCAGCAGGACGGCGCGTCAGCACACACAGCGCGCAATGCCGCGCAGCGCACAGAACTGGCCATGGGCCAGCTGTCCAGATTCACCAAATGTAAACCCAATGGACTATCACGTGTTTGGTGCAATGTTGGAGGCTTACCGCAAGCTTAAAAAAGCCGAAAACAAGTGCCAAACTCAAGGAAATGCTTCAGGTTATCTGGGGCAACCTGCCACAGGGACTGATCAACAAGACTGTGAAAGATTTCTCAAGTAAAGCGATTGGAGGCTGGTGTTGTAGGTTGGAGCTGGTGGTGGACACTTCAAACATTCACAATGACTATGGAATTCTGGCATCTGATCATTATTTAACTGTGTTGTTTCAACGATGTTATTAAATTGGTGTTGTAGCTGGAACATTTTTGAATGCTGAAAAATCAGTGGGCAGTCATGTTAAAAAGTCTATAACTTTCTCTTTTTTCAACAGAATCACATTTTACTTAGCAGTTAGATGCAGAAGTTTTTTAGTAAATTGTAAAATTTTAAATTAAAATTCCAAACGGTTGCTAAGAAAACAGCAAAAAACTTTTGGGGGCTACTTTTTTGCCTCACTGTATACCTACCTATCTGTCACCAATACTGGCTGCTACTACCACTATTACTACTACTAGCCAACTACTGCTACCAATAACTACTACTACTGCTGCTGCTGCTGCTGCTACTGTTGTTGTTGTCAATGACACGGACACTGGAGCAGACCTCAGAACAGAGTTCACCCTACCAGCGTGATGACCTCATGTGGAGATGTGCACAGAACGTCCGGCGTCCAGTCAGGACGTCCAAAAATGTCAGTTCGAGCTTCTGTTATGGCTGAACACTCCAGTAGCCAGTGTTCCATAGTGTGGGTGGCCTGACCACAGTCAGGACACGTTGGGTCGACGGAAGAATCCATCAGATCACCATCGGTGATGTGCTTTAAAAGCATGGCAATGTCCTGAATGGATCTGAGCTGCTGCTGCTGCTGCAACAACTACTACTACGTCTGGCCTACTGATAATATTTTATCAGTAGTAAAAGTATTAGTAGTAGCCTAGTGGCAAGCACAGTACCTGCTACTACTATTACTACTACTATCACTGCCGACTATTATTGCTTTCCACTACTACTGCTGGTTACTGACTGCTACAACTATTACTACTGCCTGATGCTACAACTAGCTGAAATAGTGCATTCATGGCTTTGCAGTTGCATATGTTGTAAAATGCCGGTCTCTTTTACTCACATAGTTGTAAATACTAACTTTGTGTAGAATTTGCAATCATAAACTTGAACATTTTTAGACTATTTAAATATTCATATTTGTATGAGGCCGCTGGTGCAGTATATGGCTTGTACTGAAAGGGTTAAAGTAAAAAATTTTTAATAAGAAATTGATTAATGTGTATTGTATATTGAATCTGCCATGCACCAAATTGAACATAAAATTGGAGAAAAAACTGGAGTTGGAAGCTTCAGTGACAGATATGCAGATGTTTGAAGGGAAACTATCTTGAAAATTTAATGACATATGTGTACATATGAACGAGATAAGATTTATGGCAAGCCAATTTTGAGCAAATTTTGACTGATTGTCACAAAAAGTGAACTTTAATCATTTTTTACAATTAGATACAAGACATACTGTTTGACACACCAGCGCAGTTGCCTGGTACCAGTGACATCACTGGTACCAAGAGCAGCCGAAAATAACCTGAGGCAAATAGGAGTTTGATCATTTTCGATGAGATTTTGATCGAATAGTATGCAGGGGTCTTTTGAACAAGATTTTTCAATCACCAGGGCACTCTGGGAATCACGCTGCACCGTCTGCCAAAATATTAAAAGCTGAGGGCCATCTGCAGAGTTGGATAATGCCCACCAAAGAAGTGCCAATAAATCGGCTGATTCTAACATTGTACGTTTGTTTCATGCCACGACAGTCGGCCGTCTGGTAGATGAATCACTCCTTGATCGTCTACGTTCGAATTGCTATGGCTTGCTGAACACATCGTCACAGTTTCAAACCAAAAACTTGCATGTAAACTGTCCATTTGCGCTCTCCGGCTTCGCAATTTAGCTTAGTAGCAGAGATATGCGGATCTTCGAATTTTGAGTCCACGTCCATCCGTGGATTTTGATTTGAATTTTGCATCTGCAGTCGTTGTATGTAAACTCTGATTCACAGTCCGTTTGCATCTGCAGTGCTTACTACCATGAAAATTAGCAGTTTATCTTAGGCCAATAATCTCTATAAGTTTAGTTATCTATATGCTGCATAAAGTATTAAAATATTAATTGAAATAGGATTCATAATTGAAACATCACTTATCTAACGGCTAAAATAGAACAAAAAATTGTCCAAAGCTTTAAAAATGATTAGTATTGAAAAGTTACATATCAAAGTCTGTAACTTTTTGTCCAAGAAAAATTTGCAGTCCCTCCATGGACCAGAAATATTCTGCGGATCCCAATCCACACACGGACTCGCCCACAACGCGCACATCGCTGCTTGATAACGAACGATGGCAAGTGTGTCGACTTTTTTCACTTCAGATCCGGTAATTTTGCTCACAGATAAAAGCAATTTTCTACATTTTTATGCAAGATATGCGTGCGCTTTTTGCTACAAATGAAAATAGATACCTTATTATTTTAGTTTCTGCGTTCACTTAGAATATGATTTTTCATGATAGTTTCCCTTTCAGATTATAAACACATTGTTCCTAATGCTTATCATGATTACTGAATAGTCAATCATTAGGGTGGCCACAAACCTTTAAAACCTGAAATACTCGGGAAATTCTCTGAATCAAGAAAACTTAGGGAATTCTGTGCAATCTCAGGGAAAAATATAATGGAAAAAATAACGTCACACGTGCAGTTTTCAGGGTACGAAAATGCTCTAAAGTACGTTTGCGGCCGAAGCTTTAGTTTGGACCCTGCTAGGGGAGCTTTTAGTTTATGTCTGTAGAAAAGCCTGGAAAACTTAGGGAATTTTTCTCTTTTTTTGTGACCAATCTTGTCATGCACATACTGTGTAGAGCTGTCAGTTGTTGTAGTATGGCTGTTGTGTGGTGTGATAGGGGCCATGTGTGTCTAATCGTAAACGTGGCGTGTAAATGAGGTTTCACCGCCAAGAACTATCAGCAGCTGCAGGCTCTGTACGACGAGCTTGCAGACAGCAAGGGTCTGAGGATCTTGGCTTTTCCATGCAACCAGTTTGGTGGCCAGGTATCACTCACTTTTGGTCATCCAGCTCCTAGTTACATTTACAGAAGTAGAAGGCTGTCAGTATGTTTGTTTTGGGTCTCACTATTTTGTGCACTTGACATAAGCTGAAAGGTTAGACAGTTTTTGCAAGAGTTGGATGGCTGAAGAAGGAAGTGGTTTGACTTTGTTGACGATCCAGAGTTTTTTTGAGGATTCTGGATCATACAGTTTTTTTACAAGGAAGTAGTGCATGAATGAGGCTCAATGTGCTAGCCAGGTGGCAGCACTAGTCTCACTGAAGGTTTGAGATATCTGATTGTTTCTAGTTCCCGTATGAGGCAGGGCAGTTATGACACAGTTAGTCGCAAATATTTTTGTTAGTACTAAGTACTCGGCAATCAACATTGAACTTTGATTGAAACAACCATGTGGGCTCATGAGCTATCTCTTAAGGAAATTCAGTCAACATCAATTACTATGCATTTCCTTGTGGGAATCTGTCAGATCTTCTGATAAACCTCAGTAGACGTTATGTCCCGCATTTTTTGTAGTCTATATCTATACTGTGTCAGGCAGGACGTTAAACCCTACTCACTCACTCACTCACTCTGTATCTATAGGCTATAACAGTAACTCTAAACATGATTTTAATAATAGTTTTTCTCACACGAATTACCTAAAATTGCCTTATTGCATTTTTCATTTTGCACAACCAGTGATCGATGTCAGAAATAGTCATGGCATCACACATGCAGCATAGCAGTTTTTGATGTTACTTTCAGTCGCATCACATATAAATGGTAATCCAGTCACTTAATAACAATACCTAAAGAATCTAGGCCTATTATTTGGTGCTGATCCCTCATTGTGACATTTTTAAAAACTGAACGACTGCAGTTTCTCTGCTGATCACTTGTCACAGAAGTTACGGGTGCTGTATTGTGATTTTTGATGTCACTAACAAGTGATGTAAAGTTGTTGAGGTTGTTTTAAAGATCACACGCAAAATGTTTTGCTGCATGCATGTGTTTGCAGGAGCCGTGGCCAAACAACGAAATTAAGAAGTACGTCACAGACAATTTTGGTGTTAAGTTCGATATGTTTGCGAAGATTGATGTGAACGGTGATAAGGCCCACGCACTGTGGAAATATCTCAAGAGCAAACAGGGTGGAACATTTGGCGAGTAAGTACTATTCATTATCATTGTACAGTGAATAGTCTTTTGCTTCACGTTGATGTAATATGTTCTTCTAATACTGTTTCATCATTAAAAATTATCATCTTTGCTGCAGGGAGCAGGGTTGGCAGATTTTCATCAAAGTTGGTTTTTAACTGATGCATCAGGAACGTATTTTTGCCACTATAAAGATCTTGAGTGGCAGAAAGATGTTTTTGCAAGCAGAAAAAGATTTTGCTGCCAGCAAAAACTTGACACTGCAGGGAATACATTACTTTCAGCCTAGTAGAAAGTAATGATATCTACCACCAGATTTGTGACTATGAAATCTGCAAAATTACTGCTTAAACATTCAGACAATTTTCAACTCTAGCAATTATGTAACCGTGAGACTCCATTATCCTTCGATGTAGACTATCACCTGGAATTGTTGACTGTTATAAACTGTCAGGAACTAGCATAGCTGCTGTTGGTGTTTATAGTTTCATCAAGTGGAACTTTACAAAGTTTCTGATCGACAAAGAAGGTCAGCCTGTTGCCAGATATGCACCAAATGTTGAGCCTAATGTACGTACCTGATGTTATGCACTTTGTTCCTCATTATGTTGATGTATTTTGTCTCAGTGTTTCTGAATGTCAGCTCTTTATGATATGTCAGTCTTTATCTGCTAATACGTATGTGTCTTTGCATGTGTATGACTAAGAGTGGTTGGTCTGTATGCTGCTGCTTTGTTCATGTTTCAGTTTGACTCTACATTTATAAGGCAACATGTCATAAAGAACTTCTGGCCTTTTGACTGGCATAGATAATGTGGATAAAAATAAATAATAATGTCAGGTAATAATAATATTATTAATATTAGCAGTAATAACAACAACACCAAGTATATACGAACCCATTTTTCCTGCATTTTGTACAGTTTTCTTCGACCATTAGCTGCAGCCATAATGAACGTATAGCAGTTGACAAAAGTTCTCACAAAGCCACTGTGATAAATACGTGCTTTGGTTGGTTTTTTACTCTGAAATTTTGTTGCAAGTGTAAGGAAGACATAGATGAACTTAGTCTTGGAGACAGAAAATCAAAGGTCCAAGACGACGGACAGCAGCATCGTGGTTGGGGGAGGGGCCAGTTGTTGCCCCCAAATTCCGAGCTGTTGCAAAATCTTTTTCTTGTCTGAAAATTTTGCCCAGAAGTACAAAATTTGAAGCTGAAAACCGCCATTTTAGAAAAATTTAGGGACAAAATTGTTAATTTTCAGCACCTATATGTGCTGGAAATTGGCAGCTTTCATTTGAAATTCTGTCAGACATTTTCCTGCCCTGCCTATCTTTTTTTAACTCTATAACCCACAATGCTGCTGACGATGGATATCATGCAATAAAAAGCTGGCACTGTAGTTTAGTTCCTTGCACTGTGGTTTGTGTCTGCAGACCGTTCGCAAGGACTTCGACAAATACTGGTGAATGATCATGGACCATATGGACTGATCATCAGTTAGGTGTGACAGCATCACAAGCGGCCGAAGTGCAGTGTTGTTGGCAACGTTAATGAAGATCACGTTCCCAAACCAAGCCTCTTGTTGGTGGAACTGATTGGAAGTTTTCGTCGTACATCTGTTCCCAACTGCATACACATTCCAGCTGCTTGGGTGTCTGTTTTTCCCCTGACTACAGCAATTCTGTTCACTTTTTCTACCACGCTTTTTCTTATACACTTGCTGATTTGTTTATTTTTTGTTTCGATAGATGCACAATTGCACATACTGGAATAACTTTCACATGAGTTCTGCTGCTTGCTGTAATCTTTAATCAAAGCAGTGTTTTTGTTATATTCGCAGTCAATTTCATTTCTGTAATCAACGGCAACATCTCAGACTAAACAGCTGGCAATCTCTGATGTGCAGCAATAGAACGGTATATACTATCTGCAGTTCATTCCAAGATTAATGCTACATTGTTCTGTCATTCACTTCACTGATTGTTAACAACAGATTTAATAAAGGTTTCTGAATAACTATTGCAGCATCTGTACAACAGTGGCTTTCAGTGACAAGTGAACAGTCGGTAACCTAAGGCAACTCACGAAGGTATTTTGGCTCAAATATTTCAGTGCCCCTTCCCAGGAACTCCACATTTGCTCAAAGCTTTTGACCTTGACTTTTGGCCCTTAACGCATTGGGTCTTGCTTCACCCTCTCTCGCAGCAGTGTAACATTTTCTATCCAATAGAAAGATGGGATAAAACTTTACAATTTTTTTTAGAGTTATAGCAATATTACAGATGACTGTGCCGCCTGTTGACAGTTGAACGTCGTTGAGAAATGCTACCTACCTATGGCGTCTGTCTGGAATATTTCCTTATGCCTAAAAAATTTCTGTGCTTCTAGATTCCATCCCTCCCTAGAAAGAGCCTGCAACCTTAAAATAATTATTGGATTTTTCAATATACATGTCTTAGTGCAGTTCTTGGTTTGCTTTCAAAATTTTAGTGAAAGATACTGTTTGCATCAAGTCTGTAATGCTGCAGTAATGGGGTGTTTACACCATGAAGCAAACTTAGGGCGCGTTGCACCAATGTCGTTCAACTTTGAACCCGGGTCAAGTCAGAATTTAAACCTAGTTCAGCCGTAAATTGCATTGCACCAAAGCGGTTCAAGCGTTGATCTTCGTTCAATTCTGAACTGCCATCTGACCAGCGATCAAATTTTGATCTCGGTTCTACTCGCAGCGCGCTAGGCAATAAATATTTTTCGTGATACTATTGCTGCAAAAAATTGTCCAATTCGAATCTTATCCTGTCCAGAAAACTTCCTCGTGTCGAATTATAAGACTTTTAATACAATTATGCTGATGATCTGGATTTGTTAGATTTCTACTATATTTGTTTTATGTTCTTTTTGTGCTCGATAAATTAACAAATAGATGAATAAATTGCATTTTTCGGTGGCGATATCTCGCTGCTGCAGTAAACATACGATCAAACCTTAACCACAGCAACAAAAACTCATTCGTATCGATTTATAAGACGTTAAATTCAATTATACTTGTGATCTAGATATGTTACATTTGTGCTATATCTGTTTTCTGTGGTCTTTTTGCTGGATAATTTAATTAATGGATAAATAAAAGGCATTCTAGAATGCCGATGCGCCGTTTCTATGCCGTACCCACGGTTTATATTATCTTGACAACGGACGTAGAATAATTAACGAATATCTATTGGAACACAAAATGCGTATCTTCGGAATCGGAACTATCAATTATCAATACAATCGTTGATGCGAAAATCGTGTAGTAACTTCAGGAAAACTTAAAATTCGAACAAATTACGGCCAATCTGTACCTGACTTGTTTTCTAATCATTGCCCGTGTGACTGACGTCACTGCAGTTGGCCCGTAGGCCCAGCGTGGTTGACCAATCAGCGTCGTCCACGGTATAACCACGGCCGTTCAACTGAACGGGATCGGCTGATCCGAGTTCAACTTGGTGCAACGTAATTCAGCGTGATCTTGGTTCAACTTTTGATCTAGGTTCAGCTGAACCGAGATCATGAACGACGTTGGTGCAACGCGCCCTTAGAGCACATGTCGTTCACGTGTACTCTTATATTCAGTGCATTTGCTTCATATTTGCTTCGTCGTGTAAACGGGGTATAACTTTGCTTTTCATTGATACTAGTTAGTGTGTTTGTTTTTTATGAGTTGTTGCATAACGTGACGATGTTGTGATATAGAAATTTTAGAAAAAAAAACTTTCACCCCCCGTGTCCCCACATTTTTGCTGTCTGCGACCGAAAGCACAGAAATTTTTTCAACGGCTTATCAATCACTGCAACTCGAAGTGATCTACAACCAGAGTCGAATTGAGACCAACTCGTTTCAGTGTCTTATCAAGCTCTTCATTCAGCTCCTACACACGACATCATTACGTTCTTATAAACACCACAGATAGCAGTATTAATAGGCCTGTCATAAATGATGCAATTCAGTTGGAAGACTGCCTAAAAAGTCTAATTGGCCACTGATTGACCGCGTGTGATTACAGACCTACAAACTGCAAGAAAATTGACAGTAAAAGCCGCGCACGCACAAGGCGGCGAGGATTTAGCAACCGTTGGGGCCAAATACAGTTTTGCTCCGTGAAGCACGACTTAGTGACAGCCGAACAGCTTACACTTAAGGTGTTACTTCATCCACTCCGTGATATTATCAGTCTGTTTCTTCAAAGGTCTCCTTGCTTCCGTGTACTGTCGATTGATCGCAGTCGATCACCTGGCATGCGACAGATGTGTCTAACAAGTAATCAGACCTAACAGCTTCCTTCGCCGATTGTCACGATTGTCTCCTGTCCACTTTCCGTCTCATAGTGTAACTTGAAATCTTGTCTTAACTGCGATGGGCAAAAATAAGCCTAGGCAGCGGAAAAGAGAACTATGGCGAAGTAGGACAGTGGAAAATCAATACATTTAAATAGTGAAACTGAAGTAAGCTTATTCCATGCGACAAGTCATGCAGTGACGAAGTTAAGCCTAAACGGAATAATTTCAGCTGAGAATATAATCAGAGACAGAAAAAAGAAGAAACCGAGACGGCAGTCTACCCGAGACTCGCGTAATGTTTCATCAGCGTCGAAAAAAGCAGCATAGCGTCCTGTTATCTCCGCCGACGTGCTGCCGTTTTTCGCCGTTCTTCCGTGCTGCGCAGACTTCTGCACATCACGTTCCGTTCAAACAGTTCAAGTAACGAGTTTTATACCCCGTTTACACGATGAAGCAAACACAAAGCAAACGTATTCAATATACACGTGCACGCCGTGCGCTCTTAAGTCTGTTTGATGTTTGCTGTATGTTTGCTTCATCATGTAAACGTCCGCGGGTATTAATCACACGTTAGACCTTTGTGAACTGGCAATGTTGTGACTTTAATGGACAGACGCCGAAGTAACGACGTGACGAGTGCGACAAGACAATCAATCACAGCAGCGTCGTGGATTAGAAAAGATTCGTGTAGGAATTCGCGTAATGTTTCATCAGCGTCGAAAAAAGCTGCATAGCGTCCTGATTTCTCCGCCGACGTGCTGTCAAAACTTTTCTTTTCTTTGGGGTCCATGTAAGAGGCTCTTGCAGCCCTTTGTGCCCTTGCTCAAGCCTTTTCATTACTCATTTTGTCAACGTTTTTTTTGTATCTGCTTGTCTAAATAAATGATTTGATTTGATTTGATTTAGGACGCTGCAATTTTCCGCTGGACAGTTAATTTTTCGACAGACAAAACATATTTTAGGGGGACAAATGTCCCCTACAGCTCTGCTCCATTTCTGCTACGACGCATGTTCACGAGACGTCAAGGGTGTAACGACTGTAACTCTAGGCCGCCCATATAGGCCTATACTTCACCTAGGTACCGGCCGATGTGCTTCACTCGGAGAATCGAGAATCTTGTTTAATGGATAAATGCAGACACATTGCTAGATAACTATAGATTATCATCACGAACAAAACTTTGATTTAATTTTGACAAATTCTTGCATAATGAACTGATATCGACACCGAACGTTATATTCAACGAATTCAAACTCAACAACGTAATGTTTTGGTTTTCACAGCGTGTTATAGGCCGATGATTGCAACTTAGGTGATTAATCGTTAACAGCGGACAGAAAGAGACAGGACAAAATGTTAACCGAATTAACCGTATTGGATGGTGAAAAGTTATTGGACGACGATAACACCGACGACGCGTCGTCATAAGCATTATCCATCTGCTGCTGAGACTGATCATCATGGTGGTAGTAGTGGTGATGATGGATGTGATGATGATGGTAATGATGCTGTTCTTGCGCAGTGTTTCTACTGTCTCCAGTCACATCCGCCAGCTCGTCTCCAGTACCGCTATCCACTTCTGTACACATGCATACATGCAATTTAATAGTTAAAGGTCGAATAAAATGTTTGTAAACGTTTTTGCTATAATGAAAAATGCGTTTTAACGTTTTTTTCTCATTTTTGTTTCAAATGTCTTATTCTCATTGAAAGTTATTTTAACGATCGCTGTCAGAGTGACGATAACTCAAAATAATTTTATGTAGGCAACACATCGAAGTGCTACCGATAACATAGAACCTAGTAGGCCTACTGGATTGTGTAGGTCTACTTGAGTAGGCCATACACTATAACAAAAAACAAATTTTTATAATATATTATTGATTCGCCGTGTACTCTGTCTACTGGACAGTGCAAATAAGTAGGCTTAAGTAAATCGTGTAGTAGATCGTTGAATGAATATAAAGGTTGTATTTTGATGAATTTGTCAACTTATTAAGTGTAGATCGTTGTTAGCTACTTACGCTGCGGCAAGTTAGAGTATGGCGTCGTTGTGACGGCATCGTATTCATGTGACCCTGCTGCCGCTGCTGTCTGCCGGTGGTGGTCGCTCGTAGCGGCACGGCTTTGGTGCAGTTGGTCGCGATCTGACACGCGCCTTTCAAGCTCATAATCACGTGTCGTCATCATCGCGGGCCTGGTTCTCGTGTCGTCAGTTCCAACACTGCGACCGACACTTGACTTCGAGTACCTGACGGCTTTCTCCAGCTCGTAATCTCCGACTCCGTTAATGCCCCGTGTATCCGTGCTGGTGGCCTGCTTCTTCTTTCTGCGTCTATTGCCGTCAGCGTAGTGGTTGTCAACACGACGTGTGCTGCTGTGAGAGTTGCCAGTCAATGCCGATGGTGGCGGTAGTGG